>Ga0208492_1000714_pt1 | contig 25918 bp, 23 predicted proteins | sample Subbioar_CSW14AB_FD_184820 | JGI IMG/M metagenome (GOLD analysis project Ga0208492, IMG submission 184820) | Serpentinite rock and fluid subsurface biosphere microbial communities from McLaughlin Reserve, California, USA - CR12Mar_CSW14AB (SPAdes) | ecosystem: Environmental > Terrestrial > Deep... | reverse complement strand
CATCGGCACGCCGTTCTGGAGCATCAGCGTCTGGGCGTTGTAGTCGCTGTAGATGCCACGGAACAAATACAGGGGCGTGTAGGCGACTGGGCTGCGGCTGACGTGCACACCCGGCACGGTCTCCATCACGTCGTTGAGGTCGGTCGCGCCCATGGCCTTGATGTCTTGGGCGGTGATGACCGTGGCCACCGCAGGCGCGCGGCGCAAAGGCTGCTGCGTGCCCGTTGCGATGCTGACGGTTGCCTTGTCACCGAATGCGAGGGCCAGCTCGTCTTCTTCGCCAGACGGCCTGCCCGCTTGAGCTGGTGCCTGGGCTTGCACGGCGATGGGCGTCAGCAGGGCCTGCCCAAGCAGCATGCAGGCAGCGGCTCTCATCAACTGGCGCAGCGACGGGGCACGCGGCGCAGCACAAGAAAGTGCCAAGTTCACGGGAACGAAACGAGACATCCACGGTTCCTGTCATTTTTGCCCCGGGCCGATTGTGTGGCTTCTGTGGACATTTGCAAAGCGCATGAATCCCTGTTGCTGCCTGTCATCTCAACGCTCCGGGAAAACCAGGTGGATGCGTTGCTGCGAAGCGCCGAGGTCCAGCCCAAGGTGCTCCGCCGTGCGGGTGTTGACCGCCGTGAGCACCTGCTTGAGCGCCTGGATGCCGCGAGCCGCCTGCCCTCCCGGCTGCAGGGGAGCCAACGCGGCGCCGGCCAGGTGGCGGCCGATCTCGATGTTGTCGGGGTACAGCGAGAACAGCACGCCACGGCGCACATGCGTCACGTTGCTGGAGAAGACCACCAGGTTCTGCCTCCAGGACTCGCGCAGCACCATGGGCAGCACGGTGGACTCCTCGACGGTGGTGGAGTCCTGAGGCAGCCACAGGGCATCGCGCTTGGGGTTGAGCGATCCAAGCTGCTCCTGGTAATGCCGCACGGCGCCCTTGAGGTCTTCTGCCTCCAGGGCCAGCAGCTCCAGCGAATGCGCCTTGGCCGCCTCACGCGCCAGGTGGATCAACCAATCGTTCTGCCTGGGGTCGTGGACCACCACCACGCGCTTGACGAAGGGTGCGAAGGCCTTGAGCCTGGCAAACAGCAATGCGGGCTCGGGCGCCAGGCTCTGCACCAACATGCCCTGGGCCTCGGCTTCGGGCACGGACAGCACGCCGCCTGCCACCACGGTGAACTGCTTGTCCAGTTTGGCGGCCGCTTTCAGGCCGCTGCGACCCAACGCGATCACCGCCTTCACATCGCGCTTGCGCAACTCGTCCGACATGGCTGGCGGGTTGCCGCCCATCGGGATGGCGATGCTGGAGACCTTGCCACGCGCACGGTCCACACGGTCCTCCACGCCTTCGATGATGGCGCCGAACACGCTGCGGTAGGGATCGCCGATGTCGGGGTAGATCACCGCCAGGTTGGCCCGGCCGACCTCTTCTTCAGCGGCCAGCAAGGGGCCTGCGAGCATCAAGGCGCAAGCCAATGCCAACAACACAGAACCGAACCGCGCCGCGGCTTGCGATGGACGCCTTGCTGAGAACAAAAAACTCCCCAATTGCTCGTTCGGCCACTGACAGCCGGCCTCGGACATTCTCTGCTGTCCGGCCCTGTTCGATCTGTCGCATCGGCGCATCTGCCCTGCGTGCATGGGTGCATCGCGCGAAAAAGCACCGCAAGTCCGCCCCCCCTCATTCGAGGTTGAGCCCGTGACAAGGGGGATGACGGCCCTCCGTGCGAGAGGCATCCTCGCGCCTGCTCAAGATGTTTCAATATGTAATCTCAGGGGGCATGAGATACAAGGAACCATGTCATGCAGTCCGCAGTCAAAGCCCCACTCGCAGCACCACCTGCGTTTCCATCCCACACCGTTGGCGCCGCGCCCCTGATCGTCTCCTACCTCGAAGCGATTGGCGTGGACCACGTTTTCGGCGTACCAGGCGGCGCCATCGAACCGCTCTACAACGCCATGGCCCAGAGCATGCGCCGAGGCGGCCTGCGGCCCGTCGTGGCGCGCCATGAGGCCGGCGCCGCCTTCATGGCAGACGGCTATGCACGAGAGACCGGCAAGATCGGTGTGTGCGTCGCCACCTCGGGCCCGGGTGCCACCAACCTCATCACCGGTGTCGCCTGTGCCTACGACAACGGCGTACCCATGCTGGTCATCACCGGCCAGCCCTCCTTGCCCGTGTTTGGCAAGGGCGCACTGCAGGAATCGTCCTGCACCGGCATCAACACGGTGGGCATGTTCAGCCACTGCACGCGCTACAACACGCTGGTGTCCCACGTGGACCAGCTCGAGACCAAGCTGGTGCAGGCCCTGATGCGCGCTTCGCAGACGCCGCGAGGCCCCGTCCACCTGAGCATCCCCCTGGACATCCTGCGTGCACCGGTGGAGCAGCGCCTGTCGCCCCTGCACCTGCAAAAGCTGATGCGCACCCCCTCCATGCTCGACGAGGAGGCCGTGCGCGAGCTGTTCCTCATGCTGCCGGGCACGCGCAGGATGGTGCTCATCATCGGGGGCGATTGCGGTGAGGCCATCGACGCCATCATCCACTTCGCCGAGATGACCAACTCGCCCTTCGTGACCACGCCGGATGCCAAGGGCCTCATCAACCCGCACCACGCGCTGTACCGGGGCGTGTTCGGCTTTGCCGGCCACCGCTCGGCGTGGGAGGCCCTCAACGACGACACCGAGCTGGTGCTGGCCATCGGCACCAGCCTGCGCGAGTGGACCAGCGCCGCCTGGAGCAACAGCGTGCTCAACCGCAAGCTGGTGCACATCGACGCCACCGACGAGCACCTGCGCCACTCCCCCATGGCCCGCCATCACGTGCGCGGCCGCATCCGCACGGTGTTCGAACGCCTGCTGGACGTGATGCACATCGAGCAGGAGGCCCTGGGCATGCCCTGGAGCCCCTCGCACAACCAGGCGACCTCCAGGGCGATCGTGTCCCTGCGCGAGCCCGAGAAGGTGCAAAGCCAGGCCACCCCCATCAAGCCACAGCGCCTGATGGTGGAGCTGTCCAAGCGCTTGCCGCCGACCACGCGCTTCCTGGCGGATGCCGGCAATGCGACGGCCTGGGCCATCCACTACCTCGAGTCCCGCAACAACCGCAGGCTGGGCCTGGTGCCGAAGGCTGGCACCAGCACCGGAGCGGATGCGGGCAAGTCGGCCAGCAGCGCCTGGCGCGGCGAGCGCCGTCAGGACCATGCCGGATGGCTGCGCGTGCTGATGGACTTCGCCCCGATGGGCTGGGCCATCGGGGCAGCCGTGGGCATCGCACGGGCCAAGCCAGGTTGCCCGGTGGTGTGCATCACCGGCGATGGCAGCTACCTGATGAACGGCCAGGAAATCACCGTGGCCGCGCAAGAGGGCCTGACCGTGATCTTCGTGATCCTCAACGACGGCGCTTTGGGCATGGTCAAGCATGGCCAGCGACTGGCCGGTGCCGAACGCGTGGCCTTCGAGCTGCCAACGGTTGACTACGCCGCGATGGCGCAATCCATGGGCGTGGCTGGCCACGTCATCAAAGGCCCGGAAGACTTCGATGCGCTGGACCTGAACGCGATCCTCAACCGCCACGGCCCCACCTTGCTGGACATCCGCATCGACGGTGAGGAGGTGCCGCCCATGGACCTGCGCATGCAGACCCTGGAAGCGGGCACGACGACATGAGCGGCGCCTCATCGCCGCTGCACACCCGCATCTGGCAGGAAGAAGCACAGGCCGACAACCCCTTCGCGACGCACACGGCCCACTGCCACGGCTACGACGTCTACGGCCAGATGCTGGGCCGCGCCAGTTGGGTGGACATGCTCTACCTCTTGTTCAAGGCGCAAGCGCCCTCGCCCGCACAGGCCCGCCTGCTCGAAGCCCTGGCGCTGGCACTGGCCAACCCCGGGCCTCGCGACCCCATGGTGCATGCCGCCATGTGTGGTGGCGTGGGCGGCTCTCACGCTGCGGCCAGCTTGATCGCCGCGCTGGCCGTGGGCGCGGGGCAAAGCGGCGGCGCGCGTGAGGTGCGCCTGGCCATGGATGCCTGGCTGCGCTGGGATGCCACCCCTGTCGATGACCCTGCCGCCCAGATCGCCTGCCTGATCGCCCATGACATGCCCCTGTGGCTGGCCACATCGGACTCAGGCTGGCCAGAGCGCGAGCACCCGGCCGGCTTTGACCCGCACGGGGTGAGCACGGCGGGCATCGTGCTCAAGGCATTGCAGGCCTTGGCGAGCATGGGCGTCGGCCCTCGTTTGAGCTGGCTGGGCGAGCACCTCTGCGCCCTTGAAGCGGCGGCATCCATGCCGCTGGCCATGACCGGCCTGGCCGCAGCGGCCTTTGCCGACCTGGGCTTCACGCCCATGGAAGGCGAGATGCTGCACCTGTTGCTTCGGCTGCCAGGCACGGCGGCGCACGCGCTGGAGCAGCAAACGTTGTATGGCTTCAAGCGCTTCCCCTATCCGCCGGTTGACCTGCAGGACGACCCTTTGGTGCGCCAACCACAGGAGACCACCGCATGACACGAGGCCCTCATGTGCTCGCAGCCCACGCCGATGTCTTGCGGACCAAGGTCGGCGCGGCCTTTCCTGGCAGCCGCGCGGTGTTCCGAGGCCATGACCTGCACAAGGGTGACATCAAGGACCTCGACTGGCTGTCGCTGTGCGCCTTCGGCATCTTCGGCCGCCACGTGCCACCCGAGCAGTTGCGCCTGTTCAACTCCGTCTGGGTGTGGACCAGCTACCCCGACTCACGCCTTTGGAACAACCGCGTCGCGGCCCTGGCCGGCACCACGCGCAGCACGCCCACGCTGTCGCTGTGCGCCGCACAGGCCTTGTCGGAAGCGGCCATCTATGGGCGGGGCATCGAGTTCCGCGCCGTCGACTTCTACCTCAAGACCCGCGAGATCCTGGAAGGCGGCGTCACCTTGGCCGATCACCTTGAAGCCTTTCTCAAGGGCGGCGGGCGCATGGCCGGTTTTGGTCGCCCCATCGCCACGGCCGACGAACGTGTCGCGCTGAGCCATGCCCTGGCGTGCGAGCTGGGCCTGGCCGATGGGTACCACGTGCGCCTGGCACTGGAGATCGACGCCTATTTCGCCGCCACGCGGCCACACCTGCGCATCAACGTCGCGGGCCTGTACAGCGCCTTCGCCGCCGACTTCGGCTGGACACCACGCGAGTTCGGCCTGTTCATGTTCGTGACCTTCCAAGCCGGGATGCACCCGTGCTACCTCGAGGCAGCAGACAAGCCGCCCGGGGCGATGTTCCCGGTGAGGTGCGCCGACGTGCGGTACGAAGGGGTGCCTGCGAGGACGTGGCCTGGCGGGTAGCGCTGTCGTTCAGTTGCCCGCGCGGGCCCGGCGCACCCCGCTGCACAGCGCCTGGATCGACGCCGTCACGATGTTCGCGTTCACGCCCACCCCGAAGGTCGAGCGGCCACCGACACCCACCTCGACGATGGCACAGGCTTTCGCGCTGCCGTCGTCGTGGGCACCCGCCATCGAGCGCTCTTCGTAGCTGTGCACTTCCACCACGATGCCGACTGAAGCAAAGGCCTGCACCGCCGCGTGGATGGGGCCGTTGCCGTGGCCGCGCAAGGTTCGCTCTTGCCCATCGATCTCCACCGTCAGCTCGATGGCCTGCCCGCCGTCCTGCTCGAACACGCGCACGGCACGACAGGCTTCGCGCCCACCTTGCTGCACATAGGTGTCCGAGAAGATGCGCCAGATGTCGGCCGAGCTGAGCTCGCCGCCCTGGGTGTCGGCCACAGCCTGCACCACCGAAGAGAACTCGATCTGCATGCGCCGCGGCATCACCACGCCGAAGTCCGCTTCCAGCAAGTAAGCCACACCGCCCTTGCCCGACTGGCTGTTGACCCGGATCACGGAGTCGTAGCTGCGGCCCAAATCGGCCGGGTCGATGGGCAGGTACGGCACGTTCCACCGCTCGCCGGCCTTTTGAGCGGCGAAGCCCTTCTTGATGGCGTCCTGGTGGGAGCCAGAGAAGGCGGTGAAGACCAAGTCGCCCGCGTAAGGGTGACGTGGGTGAACGGGCAGTTGGGTGCAATGCTCGGCCGTGCGCACCACGGCGTTGATGTCGGAGAAATCCAGCCCCGGGTGCACGCCCTGGGTGTAGAGGTTGAGGCCCAAGGTCACGATGTCGACGTTGCCCGTGCGCTCGCCGTTGCCGAACAAGCAGCCTTCGACGCGGTCGGCGCCGGCCATCAGGCCCAGCTCTGCGGCGGCCACGGCGGTGCCGCGGTCGTTGTGCGGGTGCAGGCTCAAGACGACGCTGTCGCGGCGGGCCAGGTGGCGGTGCATCCACTCGATCTGGTCGGCGTAGACGTTGGGCGTGGTCAGCTCCACCGTGGTCGGCAGGTTCAAGATCACCTTGCGCTCAGGTGTGGCGCCCCAGGCGGCGGTCACGGCGTCGCACACCTCCAGGGCGAAGTCGAGCTCGGTGCCGGTGAAGGTCTCGGGGCTGTATTCGAGCTGGATCTCGGTTTCTGGCATGGTGGCCGCGATCTCGCGCACCAGCTTCACGCCTGAGACGGCCATGTCACGCACCTCGTCGCGGCTCATGTTGAAGACGACCTCGCGGAAGGGCTTGGACGTGGCGTTGTAGACGTGGACGATGGCCTTTTTGGCACCGCGCACCGACTCCATGGTGCGCCGGATCAGGTGCTCGCGCGCCTGGGTCAGCACCTCGATGGTCACGTCCTCGGGAATGAGGTTCTCGTCGATGAGCTTGCGCACGAAGCCGAAGTCGGTGTCGGACGCCGAGGGGAAGGCGACCTCGATTTCCTTGAAGCCGATGGCGCACAGCGTCTGGAACATGCGCAGCTTTTTCTCGCCGTTCATGGGCTCGAAGAGCGACTGGTTGCCGTCGCGCAGGTCGGTGCTCATCCACACGGGGGGCTTGGTGATGACCTGGTCGGGCCAGGTGCGGTCCTTCAAGCCCACGGGCGGGAAGGCGGTGTACTTGGTCTGGGGGTTGGCGAGCATGGCGGGTGTCTGCAGGTGTGTGGGGTCTGTGGCGACCGATGGATGAATCTTATGGCGCAGGTTGCCGCAGAGGCTGCCAAATTCATGCACGATCGACGCTGTTTTTGGCAGAATATTGCCAACATAACCGGAATCACGCCATGGAACACACTTTGGACCGCCATGACAAGCAGATCCTCGCCGTGCTGCAGGAAGACGGCCGCATCAGCAACCAGGACCTGGCCGACCGCATCGGCCTGTCGCCCTCGCCCTGCCTGCGGCGCGTGCGCACGCTCGAAGAATCGGGCGTCATCGCCGGCTACCGCGCGCTGCTGGACGCGCGCAAGCTGGGCCTGTCGCTGATGGCCCTCATCGGCATCTCGATGGACAAGCACACGCCCGAGCGCTTTCAGGCGCTCGAAGCCGTGATCCGCGACATCCCCGAGGTGCTGGAGTGCCTGCTGATCACCGGCCAGACGGCCGACTACCAGCTCAAGGTGGTGGTGCGTGACATGGACGCCTACCAGCACCTGCTGCTCAACCGCATCACGCAGATCAAGGGCGTGACGGGCGTGCACACCAGCTTCGTGCTGCGGCGCGTGGTGGACCGCACCGCCCTGCCCTTGTGATCAGCGCTTGGCGCCGAGGTAATCGACCACCGCGCGCGCCATGGTCACGGCTTCTTCGTTGTGGTAGCCGTCGACCAGGTCGTCGCTCAGGCGCACCACCGCCACGCCCTGCCTGGGCGAGATGTGGATCATCTGCCCCTGGATGCCCAAGGCGATGAAGTCATCGCGCCCGCCTTCGAGCGGCCACCAGTGGTAGCCAAAGCCCAGCAGCTCTTGCGTCTTGACCTTGCGCGGCACCTGGGTCGAGCGCCATGACTTGCCTTCGTTGAAGCGGGTCGAGTCCTGCACCCATTGGGCATCGAGCAGTTGCTGGCCGCGCCAGGCACCGCCTTGCATGAACCACTGCCCGAAAACCGCGTAGCTGCGCGCGGTGGCGTACAGGCAGCACAGCGCGAAGTCGCGGCCCTTGCCGTCGGTCAGCAGGCGGGCGTCGTCGGGCATGCCCAGCGGCGTCCAGATGTCGCGGCCGAGGAGGCGGTGCAGCGGCTGGCCTTGCGCGCCCTCCAGCGCCAGCGCGATCGCCTGCGAAACGATGCTGGCGTACTCGTACTTGCTGCCCGGCTCGAAGGCGCGGTCCAGCGCTGGCTCGGTCACCTTCTCGTCGAGGCTGTGGCCCAGCAGGCCCGCGGTGAAGCGGTTGGCGATCACCTGCTTGAACATCGTCACGCGGTCGACCTCTTCGGCGTAGCGCACGCCGGCGCTCATCATCAAGGCCTGCTTGAAGGTCACGCCCTTGAAGCCATTGGCGGCCAGCGCAGGCGCGTAGCGGTCCATCGGGTCGTCCACGGAAGCGATGCGGCCTTGCTGGATCGCCAGCCCCACCAGGGCCGACAACACCTGCTTCATCATCGACCAGGACTGGTGCAGCGTGGTCGGGCCGTTGGGCCAGCGGTGGTGCTCGTAAACCACCTTGCCATCCTGCAAGACCAGCATGGCCTTGACCGAGCCACGGGCGTGGAAATCTTCCAGCGACCAACGCTGGCCCTCCCACTCGTAGCGCACCGCGGACAGGTCACGCGGCGCGGCAGGCAGCACCACGCGCTCTGGCTGCTGGCCGGAACGGGGGCCGCTCACCGGTGCAGTGGGCAGCACCCATTCGGGCTTGAACAGCTGAGGTGGCAAGGCCTGGGCGCTCAGGCCAAAGAGCCCGATCAGCCCACCCACCAAGGCGAACTTCACGGCCTTCGCACCCTTGAGCCAGGCGCGCTTGCGCATCGGTGTCATCTCGTCTCCTCTTGTGTCGTGTCCAGCACGGCAGCGAGGATAACGGAGGGATGTCCGGTTTTCAGGGCGCCGCTTGGCTTTGGAGCTTGAACCAGCGCCCGATCAGCTCGCGTTCCGCGTCGGTGATCTGGGTGGCGTTGTTCATGGGCATGGCCTTGAGCACCACCGCCTGCTGGTAGATGGCCTGGGCGTGCTGGGTGACGAGCTCAGGCGTGTGCAGGGCCACGCCTTTGTTCGCCAGGTTGGCGTTGTGGCAAAGCGCGCAGCGCTGGGCGATGACGGCTTCGACCTGCGGGCGCAGCGAAGCCGCGGTTTCGGCCACGGGGGCGGCGCCCGCTGCCACCGGCGCCGGTTTGGGCGCCAGCCAGATCGCCACGCCCAACAGCACGGCCACACCGGCCGCGGCCCAGCCCCAGGGCGCGCGCGTGCCCGCCACCTCGGTCTTGTGGCGCGCCACGAAGAACTGCCGGATCAGGGCACCGGCCAGCATGATCAGCACCAGCACCAGCCAGTTGTGCGCGTGCGAGTAGGCCCAGCCGTAGTGGTTGCTGAGCATGGCGAACAGCACCGGCAGCGTGAAGTAGGTGTTGTGCACGCTTCGCTGCTTGCCGCGCTGGCCGTGCACCGGGTCCACCGGCTCGCCGGCGCGCATGGCCGCCACCACCTTGCGCTGCCCGGGGATGATCCAGAAGAACACGTTGGCGCTCATGGCCGTGGCCATCATGGCGCCCACCAGCAGGAAGGCCGCGCGACCCGCGAACAGCTGGCACGCCAGCCAAGACGCGAACACCACGACGACGAAGATGGCGGCGCCAACGACCTTGTCGCCATTCGGGCCTCGGCCCAGGGTGCGGCAGATCACGTCGTAGATCAGCCAGAAGCCGGCCAAAAAGCCCAGGGCAGCGTGGATGGCGGCCACCGGCTTCCAGTTGTGCACGCTCTGGTCGATCAGGAAGGTGCCGGCGTTGAACAGGTACAGCACCGTGAACAGCGCGAAGCCGGTCAGCCAGGTCGAGTAGCTCTCCCAGTAGAACCAGTGCAGGTGCTCGGGCAGCTTCGGAGGCGCGCCCAGGTACTTCTGGGGGTTGTAGAAGCCGCCGCCGTGCACGGCCCACAGCTCGCCGCCCACGCCTTTGTCGCGCAGGGCCGCGTCTTGCGGCTTGGTCAGCGTGTTGTCCAGCCACACGAAGTAGAACGAGGAGCCCACCCAGGCGATGGCCGTGATGACGTGCGCCCAGCGCAACAGCAAGTTGGCCCAGTCCAGCGCGTAAGCCAAGATCGGAGAGAAGTCCATGCCCTGCCCTTCAACTGCCGCGGTAGGTGGAATAGGACCAGGGGCTCACGAGCAAAGGCACGTGGTAATGCGCCTGCACATCGGCGATGCCGAAGTCCAGCGGCACCTCGGTGAGGAAGGGCACCTCGGGCATGGGTGTGCCACGCGCACGGAAGTAGGCGTCGACCTGGAACACCAGCCGGTAGTGCGCGGCCTTGAGGTCGGCGCCTTGCAGCAGCGGGCCGTCGATGCGGCCGTCGTCGTTGGTCACCACCTGGCGCAACAGCTGCCAGCGCCCGTCGGCGCAACCGTCGGGCGAAGGCACCCGCACATACAAGGCGATGGCCATGCCGACGGCAGGGGTGCCGTGCACGGTGTCGAGCACATGGGTGGTCAGGCGACCGCCGGAAGAAGAAGTGGCGCTCATGGTGTCAGAGAGGTTGAGTCACAAACAGGGCTTGTGCCTTCAAAGAAAAACTGTATACACTTTAACCACGATGAGCGCCGCACGCAAGCCGTCCCGATCCCCTGCTCGCCACAACCCCGTGGCCGAACCCACCGTGTCCGTTGCCACCAGCCGCAGGCCGCCGCTGGCCAAGGCCGATGCCGATGCGATTCCCATGCCACCCGCGCCGGTCACGGGCGACGACACCAGCAGCACCGAGCACATCGTGCTGGCGGTGACCCGCGCCATCGTCGAACACCGCCTGCTGCCGGGCGAGAAACTCGTCGAGCAGAAAATCGCCGACCGCTTCGGGGTGTCACGCACCATCGTGAGGCAGGCCTTCAACCGCTTGTCCGAGCTCAAGCTGGTGCGCCTGGAGCCCGCGCGCGGCGCCTTCGTGGCCGCCCCCTCCATCACCGAGGCCCGCGAGGTCTTCGCCGTGCGCCGCATGGTCGAGGGCCAGATGATGCGCGAGCTGGTGGCCAGCATCCGCCCCGCGCAGCTGCGCACGCTCAAGGCCCACCTCAAGGCCGAGCGCGACGCGGTCAAGCGCATCGACGTGCAGGCCCGCACCCAGTTGCTGTTCGACTTTCACGTCGAGCTGGCCCGCGTGCTGGGCAACCAGGTCCTCGTCAACCTGATGCAGGAACTGGTCTCGCGCTGCTCGCTCATCACCTTGATGTACCAGTCCTCCGACGACGCCGAGACCTCGCACGCCGAACACATCGCCATCCTCAAGGCCATCGAGGCCCGCGACGCCGACACCGCCGCCGCCCTGGTTGACGAGCACCTGATGACGGTGGAGCATCAGCTCACCGAGCGCCCGCGCGCGCCCCACATCCCTGCCCTGGTGGCCCGCCGCCAGGCCTGATCCATTCGCCTCACCATGTCCACACCGAGCCCATCGAGCCCACCGAGCGGCTACCCCCGCGACCTTGTCGGCCATGGCCGCAACCCGCCCCATGCCCGCTGGCCGGGTGGCGCGCGCATCGCCGTGCAGTTCGTGCTCAATTACGAAGAGGGCGGCGAGAACTGCGTGCTGCATGGCGACGCCGGCAGCGAGCAGTTCCTGAGCGAGATGTTCAACCCGCCTGCCTACCCCGACCGGCACATGAGCATGGAGTCGATCTACGAGTACGGCTCGCGGGCGGGCGTATGGCGGCTGCTGCGCGAGTTCGAGCAGCGCGGCCTGCCCCTGACCGTCTTCGGCGTGAGCATGGCCCTGCAGCGCCACCCCGAAATCACGCAAGCATTCAAGGACCTGGGCCACGAGATCGCCTGCCATGGCTGGCGCTGGATCAGCTACCAGCAGATCGATGAAGCCACCGAGCGCGCCCACATGCTTGAGGGCATGCGCATCATCCAGGAGCTGACCGGCGAGCGGCCCCTGGGCTGGTACACCGGCCGCGACAGCCCCAACACCCACCGCCTGGTCGCCGACTTCGGCGGCTTCGAGTACGACAGCGACCACTACGGCGACGACCTGCCGTTCTGGATGCCGGTTGCCAAGTCGAGTGGCGAGGTCGTGCAGCAGCTCATCGTGCCCTACGCCATGGACACGAACGACATGCGCTTTTGCCTGCCCCAGGGCTTCTCGCAAGGCGAGGACTTCTTCACCTACCTGCGCGACGCGTTCGACGTGCTCTATGCGGAAGGCGACCCGAACGGCCTGGACCGCCCCAAGATGCTGAGCATCGGCATGCACTGCCGCCTGCTGGGTCGCCCGGGGCGCATGCGCGCGCTGCAGAAGTTCCTCGATCACATCCAGGCCCATGAGCACGTGTGGGTCTGCCGCCGCATCGACATCGCCCGCCACTGGCGTGCCACGCACCCTGCCCCAACAGCCTGACACCGCTGGACCCTTCGCCATGCCCGCGCTCACCCTTGCACAGCTCAACGCCGCCGACCAGGCGGGCTTCACCGCCCTGCTGGACGGCATCTACGAGCACTCGCCGTGGATCGCGGCCCAAGCCTGGGCGCACCAGCCCGCCGGCGGCTTCATCAGCCTCGACCAGCTCAAGCACGCGCTCGCTCAGGTGGTGCGCACGGCCTCGCAAGACGCCCAGCTCGCACTGATTCGCGCCCACCCCGAGCTCGCGGGCAAGGCCGCCGTGGCCGGCCAGCTCACCGCCGAGTCCACCAACGAGCAGAGCAAGGCGGGACTGACCCACTGCACGCCCGAAGAGTTCAACCGGCTGCAGCAGCTCAACGCCGACTACAACGCGCGATTCGGCTGGCCTTTCATCCTGGCCGTGCGCGGCCCGCATGGCCGGGGCCTGCCCCGCGCCGAGATCATCCGCACGTTCGCGCGCCGACTGAACAACACCGCCAGCTTCGAGCTGGCCGAGTGCCTGCGCAACATCCACCGCATCGCCGAGATCCGCCTGAACGACAAGTTCGGCTTCACGCCCGCTGAAGGCGACCTGATCCTGCAATGGGCCGACGCCCTGGCCACCCACACCGAGGGCACAGGCCTGGACAACGGCCTGGACGACCAACCGCCGCTGACCGTCACTTACCTGACGCCTGCCCACCAGGCCTGCGCCATCCAGCTCATGGCCTGGATGCGCGCCTGCGGCTTCGACGAGGTCTCGCGCGACGCAGTGGGCAACGTGGTGGGGCGCTTCCATGGCAGCGATCCGACCGCACCGATGCTGCTGACCGGCTCGCACTACGACACGGTGCGCAATGGCGGGCGGCACGACGGCCGGCTCGGCATCTTCGTGCCCATGGCCTGCGTGCGCGCGTTGCACGCCCAGGGTCGACGCCTCAAACACGGCATTGAGGTCGTGGCCTTCGCGGAAGAAGAAGGCCAGCGCTACCGAGCAACTTTCCTGGGCTCGTCGGCCCTGGTCGGCGACTTCGACCCCGAATGGCTGGACCTGGCCGATGCCGACGGCGTCACCGTGCGCCAGGCGATGCAGGCCGCGGGCATGAGCGGTGAGCTGCAAGACATCCAGGCCCTCAAGCGCGACCCGAGCCGCTACCTCGGCTTCGTCGAGGTGCACATCGAACAAGGCCCCGTGCTCGACGGCCTCGACACGCCGCTGGGCGTCGTCACCTCCATCAATGGCGCCAAGCGCTTCAGTTGCGAAGCCATCGGCACCGCCTGCCACGCCGGCACCACGCCCATGCCGATGCGGCAGGACGCCGCCGCCGCCGTGGCCGAGGTCATCCTCGCCGTCGAAGCCCGGGCCAAGCAGGATGCCGAATCGGCCGCCGGTCCGTCGGTGGGCACGGTCGGCGTGCTCCACGTGCCCCAGGGTTCCATCAACGTCGTGCCCGGTCGGTGCCAGTTCACGCTCGATCTGCGCGCCCCCACGGACGCCCAGCGCGACGGCCTGGCCGCCGACGTGCTGGCCCGCATCGACGAGATCGCCCAACGCCGCAGTGTGGCCATCCGCTGCCAGCTGCACCTGACCGTGGCCGCCGCACCTTCTAACGCCGCATGGCAGGCCCGCTGGGAACAGGCCGTCACGCGGATGGGCCTGCCGGCCTTCCGTCTGCTCAGCGGCGCCGGCCACGACGCCATGAAGCTGCACCAGGTGCTGCCGCAGGCCATGCTCTTCGTGCGCGGCGGCAACGCAGGCATCAGCCACAACCCGCTTGAGACCATCACCAACGACGACGCCCAGCGCGCCGTCACCGCCTTCATGAACCTGCTGGACACGCTCTGAGCATGACCCAAGCCCTGCCACCCCACTCCGCCTACGAGGCGCTTGACGCCTGGATCGACGCCCACTTCGATGAAGAGGTGCGCTACCTCCAGGCCCTCGTGCAGGTGCCCACCGACACCCCGCCCGGCAACAACGCCCCGCACGCAGAACGCACGGCCCAGTTGCTGTCTGCGTTCGGCTACCAGGCCGAGTCCCACCCTGTGCCGGCCGACGAGGTGCATGCCTACGGTCTGCAAAGCCTGACCAACCTCATCGTGCGGCGCCGCTACAGCGAAGGCGGCCGCACCGTGGCCCTCAACGCCCACGGCGACGTCGTGCCGCCCGGCGAAGGCTGGAGCCACGACCCGTATGGCGGCGAGGTGGTCGACGGCAAGCTCTACGGCCGCGCCTCGGCCGTCAGCAAGAGCGACTTCGCCACCTACACCTTCGCCCTGCGCGCGCTCGACGACCTGGTGGCACGCAGCCTGGCCGAGCCCCAGGGCGGCATCGAACTGCACTTCACCTACGACGAAGAATTCGGGGGCGAGTTGGGCCCGGGCTGGCTGCTCAGGCAGGGCCTGACCAAGCCCGACCTGCTGATCGCCGCGGGCTTCAGCCACGAGGTGGTCACCGCCCACAACGGCTGCCTGCAGATGGAGGTCACCGTGCACGGCGAGATGGCGCATGCCGCCATCCCGCACACCGGCATCGACGCCCTGCAAGGCGCGGTGCGCATCCTCCATGCGCTGTACGAGCAGAACACGCTGTACCAGCAGGTCACCTCCAAGGTACCCGGCATCACCCACCCGTACCTGAACGTCGGCCGCATCGAAGGCGGCACCAACACCAACGTGGTGCCCGGCAAGGTGACACTCAAGCTCGACCGCCGCATGATCCCGGAAGAAGACCCGGTGGCGGTGGAAGCCGACATCCGCCGCGTGATCGAGAAGGCAGCAGACAGCTTCCCCGGCATCCGCGTCGAGATCAAGCGCCTGCTGCTGGCGCATTCGTTGCAACCGCTGCCGGGCAACGCACCGCTGGTGGCCGCGCTGCAAAAGCACGGCGAGGCCATCTTCGGCGAGCCCTTGCCCACCCGAGGCACGCCGCTGTACACCGATGTGCGGCTGTACTGCGCCCAGGGCATCCCGGCCGTGATCTACGGCGCCGGGCCCCGCACGGTGCTCGAATCGAATGCCAAGCGCGCTGACGAACACCTGGTCCTCGACGATTTGCGCAAGGCCACCAAGGTGGTGGCTCGCAGCCTGCTCGATCTGCTGAGCTGAGCGGCATGGGCATTGCATGGCACCTGCCCATGCAATGCCTTGTCATCTGGGCGCACCCCGACCCCGCCAGCTACAACGCCGCCTTGTGCGAAACCGCCGTCGCTGCCCTGCGCAGCCAGGGCCACCAGGTCAGCTTGCTTGACCTGTACCGACAGGGCTTCGACCCGGTCCTCAGCCCGACCGAAAAGGCCAGCTACCTGCCGCGCACCGCCGACAACATCGCCGCGCTGCAAGCCCATGTCGATGAACTCAAGCGCGCCGAAGCGCTCATCGTCATCTACCCCACCTGGATGTACGGCCCGCCCGCCATCCTCAAGGGCTGGCTCGACCGCGTCATGCTGCCCGGCGTGGCGTTCCGCGTGGGCGCCGGCCCCCATCGCCCCATCACGGGCTGTCTGGACCACATCCGCTGCTTCGTGGGCATCACCACGTCCGGCGCACCATGGTGGTGGCTGCGCGTCGTGGGTGACCCTGGGCGCAGCCTGTTCATGCGCGGCTTGCGCCCGCTGTTCGCCAAACGCTGCCAAAGTCGCTGGCTGCAACTGCATGGCATGAACCACCAGACGCCGGCCGCGCGCCAACGCTTTCTCCAGCGTGTGCACACCACCCTTGCCAAACTGAACTGAGCCCACCCCATGCCCCGCAGCCTGCCCATCATCGACATCAGCTGCACCGAAGGCCTGCCCGAGCGGCTGGACTCCGCTTGCCGGCACGAAGGTTTCTTCTACGTGATCGGCCACGGCATCGACCCGCAGGTCCGGGCACGGGCCTTCGATGCCGCGCGCCGCTTCTTCGACCTGAGCGACGAAACCAAGCAGCGCTGGCACATCGAGCGCAGCGGCATCCACCGCGGCTGGGACCCGGTCGCCTGGCAGTCGCTCGAGCCTGGCCGCCCCGGCGACCTCAAGGAAAGCTTCTACCTCGGCGTGGACCGAGCAGCCGATGACCCGCTGGTGCAGGCCGGCACCCCGAACCACGGCCCCAACCAATGGCCCGACGAGGCCCTGGTGCCGGGTTTTCAGGCCGCCATCGAGCGATACGAATCGGCCACACAAGAACTCGCCAGGCGCCTGATGTCGGGCATCGCCCAGGGGTTGGGCCTGCCATCGCGGTACTTCGATGCCTTCATGCGCGACCCGATGCCCGTGCTGCGCCTGCTGCACTACCCTGAGCAACCGCCATCGGAAGCCGCCCTGCCCGGCCAGATCGGCTGCGGCGCCCACACTGACTGGGGCAGCATCACCCTGCTGGCGCAGGACGAAGCCGGCGGCCTGCAGGTGCAGGACGAGCAAGGTCAGTGGTTCGACGCCTCGCCCGTGGCCGACGCCTACGTGGTCAACCTGGGCGACATGATGGCGCGCTGGACCAACGACCGCTATCGCTCCACCCCGCACCGGGTGCTCAACCCGAGCGGGCGCGACCGGCTGTCCATCGCCTACTTCTTCGACATGGACTTCCACGCCAAGGTCGAGGTGCTGCCCGGTTGCAGCACCGAGGAGCGGCCGCCGCGCTACGCGCCGACCACCGCAGGCCGCCACATCATCGAGATGTACGAGCGCACCCGGGCGGTCGCTGCGCCTTGAGCCCTCGGCTCAGACCTTGAAGACGGTCACTTCCTCGGCCAGCTTGCCGGACTGATCCTTCAGGCTCTCCGCTGCCGAAGCGGCCTCCTCGACCAGCGCCGCGTTCTGCTGGGTCATCTGGTCCAGGTGCCCCACCGCCACGTTGATCTGGTCGATGCCATCGCGCTGTTCCTGCGCCGCGGCCGAGATCTCGCCGATGATGTCCGTCACGCGCTGCACGCTGGAGACGATCTCCGTCATGGTCTCGCCCGCGTCCTTGACCAGACGGGAGCCCGAATCGACCTTCTCGACGCTGGCGCCGATCAAGGACTTGATCTCGCGCGCGGCCTCGGCCGAGCGCTGCGCCAAAGAGCGCACCTCGCTGGCCACCACGGCAAAGCCGCGGCCCTGCTCGCCCGCCCGGGCCGCTTCCACCGCGGCATTGAGCGCCAGGATGTTGGTCTGAAAGGCGATGCCGTCGATCGTGCCGATGATGTCGCCAATGCGCTTGGAGCTGCTGCTGATCTCGTCCATGGTCGAGACCACCTGCGAGACCACCGCCCCCCCTCGCTGCGCGACCTCGGCCGCCGAGCAGGCCAGCTGGTTGGCGGTGGCGGCGGAGTCGGCCGTCTGCCGAACCGTGCCGGTCAACTGCATCATCGACGCGGCTGCCTGCTGAAGGCTGGACGCCGTTTGCTCGGTGCGCGACGACAGGTCCATGTTGCCAGTGGCGATCTCGGCGCTGGCCACGCTGATGCTGTCCGTTGAATGGCGCACGCTGCGCGCCAGGTTCTGCAGAGCGGACTGCATGCTCGAGAGCGAGTTCAGCAGGCGACCAGTCTCGTCCTGGCTGCGCACCTCGATGCGGCTGGTCAGATCGAAGCGGGCGATGGCCTCGGCGACTTCGACAGCGCGCGAGAGCGGTTGCGTGATCGAGCGTGTCAGCCAAAACGACAAGCCGACACCGGCCAGCAACGCCGACAAACCAAACGCCAGCAAGGCCCAACGGGCATGCCGGTTGGCCTCATCGACCCGCTTCGCCGCCGCGTCCAGCTCGGTGCGCTCGTGCTGCATCACGGCCTTCATGGCGTCCTGGAACGCGGCCGCCGCCGGCTGGAACTCCTGCTCGAAGCTGGCTTTGGCGCGGTCGGCCTCGCCGGCCTTCTTCGCGGCCGACACGGCATCACGCGTGCTCAGGTAACGCTTGCGGGCCTCGGAGAGGTTGTCAAACAGCTTGCGGGCTTCGTCGCCTTCGAGCAAAGCCTCGAGCTGCTTTTGGTATTCGGATGACTGCTTGGTCGATTCGGCCGCCGTTGCCGCAAAGAACTGCGCCAGCGAAGGGTCGGTGCTGACGGCGATGGCGCTGGTGCGGTTCACCCCGTTGGTGATGTTGCGATACCAGTCGGACGCGACACGCTCGGCCGCCAGGGACCGCTGCAGTTTAGGGTTGTGCGATACCTGCCCGGCATGACACCCAGGCTACGAACGTGCACGGCCTGAGGGCAGGTGTCGCATAAGCCTCGGGGGAGGAAACCGCGGCGAGTGCCTCGGTGCCGGTTTATGGCACCAACCCTATGGAGATTGAGGCACTGGATGGCTGGCCATGGCACAGCCCGAACCCTTCGGGAGTGGCGCAACAACCCTGTTGGCATGCCGAAGTGGCTTGGCGCAGGCCGCAATAGCTGGCCTTGAACCGGCGCACTTGATGGTCGCGCACCGTGCGGCACGAGCTGACCCGGCCACCCCAGGATGGCGGCATGGCAGGAAGCGACGGATTGGGTTGGCTTGCTCGGGTCATGGCGGCTTAGGCGGTGCGCGAATGGCTTGGCCGCGCACGAAGGTTTGCAAGACGACCATGGCTCGACCGCAGTGCCAGCAAACGAAGGTGGGCGTACACGCCGCTGGAGTGCTTTGGCTGTCCTCGCTGCTGATCTGCACGGTGGGCGCGACATGCAACAGCTCGCGCGCCAGTGGCAGGCTCGACTTGCGATTGCCATTGGCCAGCAGGCCATAGTGCCGAATGCGATGGAAGCCGCTGGGCAGCACATGCAGCAGGAAGCGGCGCATGAATTCGTCGGGTGCCAAAGCCATGGTCTTGTGGCGCGTGCGTCCCTTGGCGCGGTAGTCCTTCCACCGGAAGCTCACGCCACGCTCATCCATGGAGACAAGGCGGCTGTTGGAGATGGCCACCCGGTGCGTGTAGCGTGACAGGTAGGCCAGCACCGCGTCGGGCCCGGCGAACGGCCGCTTGGCATAGACCACCCATTCGCATTGGCGCATTGGTGCCAGCCACTTGTTGAAGTTGGTGCCGTCAGCCAGCGCCGCCAGCTCGCCAAAGAACTTCAGCCGCCCGGCCTGATGCAGCCGCAAGACCTCTTCAAGAAAGCGCCGACGCATCAGCCTTGAGAGCACGCGCACCGGCAGGAAGAACCCGGGCCGACAGGCCACCCAGGACTTGCCATCCGGCGCCAGCCCACCACCAGGCACGATGCCATGCACATGCGGATGGTGCGTCAGCGCCGAGCCCCAGGTGTGCAGCACCAGCGTGGCGCCGATGCGCGCGCCCAGGTGCTTGGGATCTGCCGCGATGGTCTGCAGCACCTCAGCCGCCACGTCAAACAACAGGGCGTAGAGCTCGGCCTTGTTCTGATACGCCAGATCTGCGAGGGGCGCGGGCAGTGTGAAGACGACGTGGTAATACTCGACGGGCAGCAAGTCGGCCTGGCGGGCCTCAAGCCAGCGCTTGGCTGCAGTGCTTTGGCACTTGGGACAGTGCCGGTTGCGGCAGGAGTTGTACGAGACCAGATCGGTGGCGCAGCCTTCGCAGCGCAAAACGTGTCCCCCCAGTGCCGCGCTGCGGCACTGCTCGATGGCCGACATGACCTTGAGCTGGGCCAGGCTCAGGTGGCCGCGCTGGCTGTCACGCCAGGCCGGTCCATGCTGATGGAAGATGTCGGCGACCTCCAGTGTGGGCCGCACAAGGGCGTCCTCAAGCTGGCGGCATGGGCTCCAGGGGGCCGATCACCTCACGCAGCAAGTCGGTGGCCACATGGGTATAGATCGAGGTGGTCTCCAGCTTCTTGTGCCCCAGCAGCACCTGGATCACGCGGATGTCGACCTTGCGCTCGAGCAGGTGGGTTGCGAAACTGTGGCGCAAGCTGTGCGTGGTCACCCGCTTGCGGATGCCGGCATCGTCGGCTGCTGCGTGAACGGCACGGTTGAGCTGCCGAATCGTCAGTGGGTTGGTGGGCGTCATGCCCGGAAAGAGCCAGCCGCCGGGCAACATCTTGCCCTGAGCATGAGCGACGCGCCACCAGGTGCGCAGACGCTGCAGCAAGACCGGGCTGAGCATGGCATAGCGATCCTTGGCGCCCTTGCCTTGCTCCACGCGCAAGGTCATGCGCTGGCTGTCGATGTCGGTGACCTTGAGGTGGATGACCTCACTGGCACGCAGGCCAGCGCCATAGGCCACGGACAGAGCCACCTGGTGCTTGATGTTGCTGGACGCGGCCAGCAGACGTGAGACCTCCTCGGGGCTGAGCACAACGGGCAAGGTGCGGGGTAGCTTGACCGCCTGCATCTTGGCCATCAGCTCGCCTCGCCCCAGCGTGACGCCGAAGAAGAACTTCAACCCGTTGATCGTCGCGTTGAGCGTCGACGGCGAGGTGCCCGTGTCCACGAGATGAAGCTGGAAATTGCGCAGATCCTCCGCTGTGGCCGTGTGGGGCGAGCGGTTGAGGAAGGCTGCCAGCTTGCGTACCGAGCGGATGTAGGCCTCTTGGGTGCGTGGCTCAAACTTGCGCATGCGCATGTCGTCGAGCATGCGTTGGCGCAGTGGGGAGACCGGTTCTGTCGTCGAGTCCATGGTTGCTGCTCCGTTGAAGAACGAGGCCAATTGCCTCGCTCGTCAACTTCGCAGAACCTGCGGCGCAACGAAATGCCTCAACCTCGCCGCAGCGGGTACCGCGAGAGCGGTTTAGTCCTTCAGCATCGATTCGGTCTCGGCCGCGATGCGGTTCAGAGACACGTAGCCGATGCCCGACCCAATGAAGGACAGCACGAGCACCAGGCCCAGCACCAGGGCCATGCGTTGGCCAATGGATTTGCCTGCTTTAGAAATCACCTGACTCATGGGTCACCTGCCAAAGGCACAGAAGGTCGAAGAACCCTGTGTGTATCGGCCGTTGTGGCGCCAGGTTGAGGCAGGCAAAGCAGACGTGCAAAGCAAAAACGCCTGACTTCTTTCGAAATCAGGCGTTTGCGTTCAATGTCCGGTGGGGTGGCTGATGGGACTCGAACCCACGACAACCAGAATCACAATCTGGGACTCTACCAACTGAGCTACAGCCACCGCAGCAAAGACAGAAATTATAGCGCGCTTTTTCAGACTGTCACGAAGCGCTGGCTGCTTTTTGTTGTTCAGGCGCCTTGTCCATCACCTTCTTGCCTTCGTGCAGGAACTCGACCTTGTACTTGCGCTTGAGCGCGCGGTAGTAGGCATCGGCTTCGGCGCGGCCCCAGTAGCCACCGAACTGGTTCTGCGTTTCCTTGATTTCCTGCTCGGAGATCGTCAGGGGCAGCACCTTGTTCACCTTGATCAAGGCCACGCCCTCGGCGCCCAGGTCCACCACGGACCAGCCCGGCAGTTGGTTGGCCGGAACGCGCAGGGCCGCTTCCAGCACCATGGGCGGCTGGCTGAAAACCGTGCGGCGCGACATCTCGACCGGCGCAGGCAGGCCGGACTTCTCGGGCGACTGCTTCCACTCGGCCATCTTGCGTTCGGCATCGGCCTTGGCGGCCTTGCGGGCCTCCTGGGCGATCCAGCGGTCGCGCAGTTCGGCCTGCACCTCGTCGAAAGCGCGGGTGGACGCCGCGTGGTACTTGACGATGCGCGCCGAGACCAGCTTGTTCGGCCCCACTTCGACGGCCTCGGTGTTGCGGGCCTTGGCGCGGTTCTCGGCGTCAAACAGCGCATCGAGCAGGCGGCGGTTGCCCAGCACGACGCCCTGGTCCTTGGCACCCGGCTCGCGCAGCACGTCGCGCGCGGTCTGCACGCTCAGCTTGAGCTCGTCGGCCACAGGCTTGAGGCTGTCGGACTGCTCGTAGACGCCATTGGTGAAGCGCTCGGCGGCTTCGGCGTACTGACGCTGCGCCAGCTGCTTGCGGGCTTCATCTTCGATCTGGGCGCGCACGGCCTCGAAGGGCTGGGCCTGGCCCCCGCGCACGTCGGTCAGCAAGATGATGTGGTAGCCGAACTCGGTCTCGACGATGCCGCTGATCTCGCCCTTCTTGAGCTTGAAGGCGGCTTCATCGAAGGCCTTGACCATGGCGCCGCGACCAAAGAAATCGAGGTCGCCACCGGCCACGGCAGAACCGGGGTCATCGGAGTTCTTGCGCGCCAGTTCGGCGAACAGCGAGGGGTTCTGCTTGAGCTGGGCCAGCAGGCCTTCGGCCTTGGTGCGAGCGGCCTTTTTCTGGTCGGCCGAAGCACCCGACTCGGTCTTGATCAGGATGTGGCTGGCGCGGCGCTCTTCAGGGGTGGAAAAGCGTGGCAGGTTCTCCTGGTAGCTGCGGCGCAGGTCCTCTTCACCGACGGTCACGCGCTGCTTGAGGGCGTCCAGGTCGAGCACCAGGTACTCGACATCGGCGCGCTCGGGCGAAGCCAGCCAGGCGGCGTTGGCAGGGTCCTTGTAGAAGGCCTGAAGCTGCTCGGCCGTGGGGTTGAGCTGCGCGGCATAGGACTTGGGGTCGAACTTCATCCACTGCACTTCGCGCACCTGGAACAGGGCATCGACGGCGTGGCGGTTGGCGGTCAGCGAGGTCTGGCCCGTGGCCTGCACGCTGCCCAGCACCTGGCCGAGCACCAGTTCCTGGCGCACCATGCCTTCAAGGCGCTGCATGGTCAGGCCCTGGGCTTCCAGCAGTTGCTTGTTGAAGGTGCCGTCCGGGTTGAACAGCGTCGCAAAGCGCGGGTCGGTGGTGAAGCTGCGCAGCAGGCGGGCGTCCGTCACACCCAGGTGCTGGTCAGCGGCGGCCGCGGCCAGCACGTGCTGACGCACCAGCGCTTCGAGCGACTGCTTGCGAAATTCGGGGGCGTCAAAAAGCTTCGGATCGACGTCGGGCTGTTGGGAGCGCACGCGATCAACGTAATTGCGGTGGGCATTGTCCCACTCGGCCTGCGAAATCAACTGCTTGCCCACCCTGGCCACCGTGTCGGCCTGGTCCCCGAAGCGCGAATAGCCCTCGATGCCGAACATCACGAAGGACGGCAGGATGAGGATCACCAGGATGAGCTGGAGGATGCGGGTGTGCTTGCGAACAAAATGGAACATGACGGAACCGGGCAAGGCGCCAACCAAAGGGGCGACGCGGGGCGGCAAAGGCCAATGGAACAAAGGCGAACCCAGGTTCGCCTTGAGGTGCACAGACGAGAAACCCTTGAAAATCAAGCACTTGCATGAACAGCAAGGCAGCTTTCAGCGGGCCCTGAGGGGTGCGCGGCCATTCTAACCACGAATCTCCGCCCCCCTTGGGAGCCACGTTGCAGGAAAACCCGATCGATTTGTGAAGCGGCTGTCATCCGAAGCCCCTCGGGCCACGTTAAGCAAGGTGAAGGGGCCGCAAGGAAGGCCCCATCGAGGACCGAGATGCCCAAATCCACCCCCCAGCCCCGCGTGGGCGAAACCAGCCGCCACCTGCCTTCACCGGCCTTGCTGGCCGCACGCCCCTTGCAAGCCACCGCTGGCAAGCCGGCCATCAACCTGCGTGACGCCCGCTCCCGCGACGACTGCCATTGCGACGACGGCCCCGAGCGCCTGTCGCCCCGCGCCGCCCGCAACCGCTGGTGAGCCACCCGCCCCGAGCCAACGCGTCGGGGCAACAAAAAAGCACGCCATCTGGGCGTGCTTGTGTTTCGGCTGCCGTCGGTGGTGGGTGCTGAGGGGCTCGAACCCCCGACCTACGCCTTGTAAGGGCGCCGCTCTACCAACTGAGCTAAGCACCCGACAGCGGGCGCCATCATAAGCGATCGCCTGAGGTGCGCTCAGGCCAGCGCGTCCCTGAGCGCCTTGCCTGGTCGGAACTTCGGCGTGCGCGATTTGCGAATGTGGATGACCGCACCGGTGCGAGGGTTGCGTCCTTCGCGAGCGGCCCGCGTGCTCACGGCGAAGGTGCCAAACCCGGCCAGGGTCACGGAATCTCCCCTTTGCAGGGTGCCGCACACCCCACCGATGAACGCGTCCACGGCACGCCCCGCCGCGGCCTTGGAAATGTCGGCCTGCGTGGCGATGTGTTCGATTAGCTCTGCCTTGTTCACTGCGATCCCCTGACGTCCAACGCACCTCGTTGTCGGCCATTCTAGGAGCCGCAAACCGGACAGCGACAGGGGGATCGGACGGGGAGTTGTTCGCTTGACAGCGCGCCCAAGCCTTCCCGCTGATCACTTCACCTTGTCGCGGATGGCGGGCAGCGCCTTCTGCAAGTAATAGACCATCGACCAGATGGTCAGGGCACAGGCGATGTAGATCAGCCAGGTGCCCAGGAAACGGGTGTGCACGCCGGGCAGCACCTCGCCATCGAACAGCAGCAGCACGATGGCGGCCATCTGCGAGGCGGTCTTGAGCTTGCCCAACATGTGCACGGCCACGCTGCGCGAGGCGCCGATCGAGGCCATCCACTCACGCAAGGCCGAAATGGCGATCTCGCGGCCGATGATGATCAAAGCCACCAGGGCCTCGACCCGGTGCAACTCCAGCAGCACCAGCAGCGAGGCGCAGACCAGGAACTTGTCGGCCACCGGGTCCAGGAAGGCACCGAAGGCGGACGTCTGGTTCAGGCGCCGGGCCAGCCAGCCGTCGAGCCAGTCGGTCAGGGCCACCACGATGAAGAGCACACTGGCGGCCAGGTTGACCTCGTGCGGCGGCCAGGGCATGTAGAACAGGCCGACGATCAGAGGGATGGCGAGGATGCGCGCCCAGGTCAGCAAGGTGGGGAGGTTCAGGAACATATGCGGCCATTGTGCCGTGATCCGATCAGCTCCCTGCCCGGTCCAGCGTCATCGGTTTGAACTTGCGGTCTTCCTTGAACAGGAAGGTCTCGTTGAACTTCCAGGGTTTGGGCAGTTTCGACACGTCACCGTAAGGCGCCGCGCGCTGGATGGCCTGGATGGCCAGCTGCACCGTGTCCTTGGCCTGGCTGGGGTGGCGCATGACGCTGATGTGGCGCACGCTGCCGTCCGCATTGAGCTCGACGGTCATCACCGGGATGGCCAGCAGCATGAAGGGCGGCTTGCCCATGTAGCTGCCGTCGGGGTTGGCCGCCACGAGGCGTTCGGCGGCCTGGTGGCGCACCTCGGCCCAGTTGCGCGAGGTCCGTGGGGGCGGCAGCTTGACCATGCGTGGGGCCTTCGCGTCCTTCAACGCCGGATCGGCCGGGCCAGCGGCCTGCCCAGGGCGTTCGGCCGGCGCAGGGCTGCCGGCCGATTTCTCTGGCGACGGCGTGGTGCAGGCGGCCAGGCTCAGCGCCAGGGCCATGCCCGCCAGGCGGCTGAGTCGCTGCGCCAGGGGCACACGCGGGGCACGGGGCGAAGTCACTTCAATGGAGCGCACGGTAGATCTCCTCGGCCAGCTCATGCGAGATGCCATCGACGCTGGCCAGTTCGTCGACGCTCGCGGCGCCCACCCCCCGCACGCCGCCGAAGCGCTGCAGCAAGCGGGCGCGCTTCTTGGGGCCCACGCCGGGGATGTCTTCCAGGCTGCTGCCACCGGTGCGCACGCTGGCCCGCTTGGCCCGCATGCCGGTGATGGCGAAACGGTGCGCCTCGTCGCGGATCTGGGCCACCAGCATCAGGGCGGCGGAAGTGGGTGCCAATTGCAATTTCG
>Ga0208492_1000713_pt1 | contig 25940 bp, 13 predicted proteins | sample Subbioar_CSW14AB_FD_184820 | JGI IMG/M metagenome (GOLD analysis project Ga0208492, IMG submission 184820) | Serpentinite rock and fluid subsurface biosphere microbial communities from McLaughlin Reserve, California, USA - CR12Mar_CSW14AB (SPAdes) | ecosystem: Environmental > Terrestrial > Deep... | reverse complement strand
ACAACACCGGCCGGATGGTGTGCGACTACACCGATACCTGCTACCTGCCCTCGCTTGAGCGTCACGGACGCTTGCAGGCGGAAATGCAAAAAGGCGGCCGCGAACTGGCGGCCTGGCGTCAAAAGGTCTCGCGCGAATGGAGCCAGGTGCGCATCGAAGATACGACTCCGGCGAGCGCTTCGCTGACGGTCGGCGGTTCGATGAAATTCGGCGCCCGCGTGCAACTGGGAGGCCTCAAGGCCTCCGATGTGCTGGTGCAGGTTTGCCACGGCCCGCTCGATAGCGATGCCGATGTCAAAGCGGTGCAGCCGCCTCTAACCCTGAGTGCCAAGGGACCCGCCGGCGACGGCTGGACCGCTTACGCGGGCGAGATTCCCTGTGTGGCCGGCGGCCGTTTCGGTTACCGGATCCGCGTGCTTCCGAACAATGCCGATCTGGCCAACCCGTTTGAACCCAACCTGGTGACCTGGGGCTAACCGGGTTTGACAGGAGCTTGGGGGGCGATATGTTCCCCTGGCGATCAAAGGAGTCTGGGGGCTGATGCCGTTGGCCCGGGCCAGACCGTGATTGAAAATCAAAGGGGGCGGATCCATTGTTTGAATGGGTCCGCCCCCTTTTTCGAAATGACCCACGAAGGGAGAAGGAGTAGAGCACCCTTCGCGGATCATTTGACTTGCGCCTGGCCCGCTCGCCTGTCGGCGCGGCGATCCAGGCGCGCTGAATCGATCACCACATGAATTCGAGCCCGAAGTTGAGTCCGTGGGCCCACCAGTCGCTTGACTGCGAGCTATAAAGCGGCGCGGGAGCTCCCACCAGTTTGCTGTTGGGATTGCCGGTAAACGAGGGGCTCTGCGTGGGGTTGATGCCGTTGCTGATCTGGTCGCCAGGCCGCACCACATTGGTCATGTACAAAAAGGTATAGCCGATATTCAATTTGAGGCATTCCAGAAGCCGAATCGAACCGTTCAGGCCAATTTCTGGGAGTACGGAAAAGGCCGTGCCGCTATGGTAGCCTGAATTGGTTGGTTGAGCGTAATAGCCGCCTGGGTAGGCCTGAATGGCGGTGTAACCGGTGTAGTCGTTGGTGTAGAGCGCGCCGTTGATCTTGGTCGCTTGCGCCATGCCGCCCATGCCGATTTTGGTCCAAGCGGTCAGTCCCAGCCGGCCCCATTCCTTGTTGGCTCGTAGACCGGCCTGGCCGGCGTAGAGATTCGACGTGCTATGAAAGCGATCGTAGGGATTGAAGAATTCCCGGGGATTGCCCAGGGCGCGCAGGTTGCTCGGAGTGTCGTATTGCAGCACCTCGTTGAGCTCGGCCCAGCGGTAGCCGATCATGCCGTCGAAGCGGAAACCATTGCATTCGCCCAGGCGATGCAGAATATTCACTTCGGCGCTTTGAAACGAGGTTTGCGCGGTCAGGTTGGCCGTGCCGCCAAACCCTCCTGGAAGGGCGACCCCGGTGGTATCCTGCGCGCCGGCCTGCGTGTTGTAATAGGGAATCGACAGGGGCATCGAACCGGGCGCCCCGGATGAGGTCCAGGTGTGGTTATTGATCCGGTTGGGCAGGAGCAGGTAAGCGCCTTCGACCCCAAAGAGATGTTCGCGATCAAGCCACATGCCGGCGTTGATGCGTACGCCGGAGGCGGGAGTGAAGCCGATCGAGTCGCCGATGAGCACCTGGGTGCCGGGCTGGCCGAGCACGCCGGGCAGACCGCTTGGCCCCACGACATTGCCTGGCCCGGTGGTGAGCATGGAGGGGATGGGCGTGGAGTCGGTGAACCAGAGCAGGTAGTCGACGCTGGCCCAGATCTGTGGATCGCTGGGCTCTCCCTTGAGGATTTGCGCCAGGCCGATCGGTTGACTGCCGGCCGGGCCCGTTTCCACATCGACGCCCGAAAAGGGCACCGTTTGAACCTTTTCCAGGTCAGGAAAGGGGACGGGAGCGTCCTGCGCCAGACCACGGCTTTCGGCCAGACTCATGGAGGCAACCGTGGCCAGGGCGGCGAAGACCACCTTGGCTGGCGATGGGGCTCTGAACCAATTTGAGAGTTTAGCGATCCAGCAATTCTTGGACATCATGGCAATATCCCCGCAATCGTTATGGGGCCTGCGACCGGTTTGGACCGGTCACGCCGGTCATGCGCTGGCAATCGAATCGTCGCGGATTGCCAGTTGTTCCGAGTGATTCCGGCGTCATGATTGCGCTTTTTCCCCGGCGAATAACGGATGGGATCAAGTTGCCGGTGTTGCTTGAAAAACCGGTCGGACCACAAGTGCCGGATCTGGCGTCTGGGCGGGGCCGTTTGTGCCGGCTGGTGAAAATGGTCAAGATCCGCTTTGGTTGGCTCAACCCTTCACGATATTTTTTTCGGTTCGGCTGAAGTCGCGCCGCCAAACTGCCGAGGTACTTCTTAAGGCCCATTCCGTGGAGACCGCCCATGCACTCTCGCCCTGTAATCAGCAAGCTCATCAAAGCCTGGCGCAGTCTTATCTCCTACTTCGCATGGCCTGAACCCAAGCCGACGATCAAGCGCCGCCCCGTCAAAAGGTCGGGCCTGACGATCGACGCGCTTGAAGACCGCACCACTCCCACCATCCTTTGGGGGACGCCCGACTTTTTGACTAGGGCTTTGGCATTCCCAATGCCTGAACCGATTCGTCCCGCAGAGGCATCTCAGGTCCGAGCTCTCGAAACCGCGGGCACGGAAATCTCGATCTCTGGGGCGTTTTCCGCCAACCAGGTCGCCCAGGTGGATCGCCTTTTGGACGGCAGTCCCGTTTCGAATGGGACTTGGGCCCCCACGCCGCTGCCTGGCAGGGAAAATGTGCTTCCGGCCCGGGATGCGCTGTTCGCTCAGATGACTGAGGAACCGGCATCGGTCAGCGCCCATACGGCTTTTCCCACCATGAAGCATCGCAGCGCGGCTCATCCCGCGATGATCGCCGCCATGGCCCTGGTCGCCGTGCCGCTGGTCATTCCGGTGAAATCAAGAGAAGAAGAATCTTCGCGCGGCGACGGACCGCGCAAGCCATTCCCCAGCACCATTCGGCTGTAAAGCGTTTCCCGTTGATCTCAAATCGTCCCAGACTCATCCAGGGACTTGCCGGGACTAGGCAAACACCACCTCTTGCAGCGCCTTGCGCATGGGCGATGCGTCGCCGTTGGCCAATCCTTGCCGCTGAATCATCAATACGACAAAGCGGTCCTTGACCGGATCCATCCAATACTGCGTGCCGAAGGCGCCTCCGTGTCCAAAGGTGCCGGGGCTCAATTTGGCGGTGACGCCGGTAGGCTTGCGCACCACGCCAAAGCCATAGCCAAAGCCCATCCCTTCGGTGAATCCAGCGGCCAATTCGCCGGTATGAACGCGCGTCATCTCCTTGGCGGTTTTGGAATCGAGAATCCCCTTGGGCAGGCTGCCCCTAACCAGTCCCAGGAAATGCACGCAGACCTTGGCCATGTCGGGACCGGTCGACCACAAGCCCCCCGCGGGGATGGGGTTGACGGCATCCTGAGGAGGCTTGTTCCAACCGCCGGCGACTTCAGCCAGCTTTCCTTCCTTGCGCTCGTAAATGGCCGCGCTGTTGCCGCGATCTTCGGGGGTGGGAAAAAAACGAGTCGTTTGCATGTGCAGCGGCTTGAAAATCCTCTCCGCCACGAAATCGGCGAACGCCTGACCGGAGACGACCTCCACCAACCGTCCCAGGGTATCGATGCCCGGGTTGCAATAAGCCCACTTCGCGCCGGGATCGAAATCGAGCGGCAGCTTGGCGATCGCCTCGACGCAAGTTTTGATGTCGGGCTTGCGCGAGCCATAGACATCTCCCAGCGACTTGGGAAAGGCCGGCAATCCGCTGGTGTGGGTGAGCAGGCGCTCGATCAGTAGAGGATTTTTAGGATCTTGTAAATCGGTTTTGCCGCCGGCGGCCTTGACGGCAACCTTCACTCCCTTGAATGCCGGGAGATAATTTTCCAATTGATCGGCGGGTTTGAGTTTCCCTTCTTCGGCCAGGATCATGACCGCCGTCGCGGTCAAAGGCTTGGTCATGCTCGCGATGCGGAACCGGGTTTCCGGGGCCATTTCCGTTCCCTGCTCAAGGTTGGCCTTGCCCAGGCTGATCACCGCTTGCACGCCGGCCGAAGTGCCGGTGAGCGCGACGGCGCCGGAAAGCTCGCCTGCCTCGATGAAAGGCTGCAAGCTTGCGGCCATGCGGCTTTCAAGCGAATCGGCCATAACGCGGCCATGGGCCTTCGTGCCGGAGAGTAAGGATGCCGGCAGCGCCATCGCCGTGCTGCTACCGGCCGCCAGTCGAAGCCAACTTCTGCGATCGAGGTTCATCGTGGTCACCGTGATTGGTTTTGCGGGAAGTTTGTCATTGCTAAGGACGGGAATTGACCTTGCTCAGTTCCTGCCAGCCGGCGGGAAGGGGCCAGGGTGCCAAAAAGCTGATCGTTTCCTCGATATCGCCGCTTTTGATGCGATAGCCGGTGGCAATCAACGCTTTGCCTCCTGGCAGATTCAACGCGACCTGGTGAATCGGCCCCTGGGGAATGGCCATGCGGGTTTCAAGCGTTCCCTCGGGGAGTTTCCAGATGCGCAAAATCCCGCTTCCCCGGGGGCCCGCACCGGCACTGAGCAGTTGTGCAGGGCCTGAGAAATTCAGAGAATGGATCCAGCCCGGATGAGCCGTCTGGCCCAATCCCGGCCGGGTGGGTTTGATGGCCGGATCGACCAGCGTCTTCTCGAGGCGATTGGCACCTAAGTTCCAGATACGAATGGTCCGGTCGGCGCCGGCCGAAGCCAAAAGATCGCCGCCTGGCGACCAGGCCAGGGCGAAGACCGCATCGTCATGACCCTGGGTTGCCGGCTTGCCCTGTCTGACGAACTCGGGTTGGCCGGCGAAGTCGCGGATGATCTGGCCGGAAACCGGATCGTACACCCGCACGGCGCGATCCATGCCCGCCACGGCGAGTGCTCCGCCATCGGGCCGGAAAGCCAGCGCATAGATCTGGATCGGACCCGGAGGCGGCTTGCCCGGCAGGACGATTTCTTTCCTGATCGAACCGCTTGCAATATCCCAGAGACGCACCCGGCCATCGCGGCAACCGGTGGCGACAAAGCGTCCCTTGGGGTCGAAGGCGACCGAATCGATCCCCTGCGGATGCCCGATCGAGCGTACCGGATGGTCGGGGGCCACCATCCACGATTGCAATCCCTTTTCGGTGGGGATGAGCAAGGCCTGATCCTGCTGTCCGGCCCAGCTCAAAGGCCCGCGCTGTTCGGGCAAGCGAACCTGACCCAAAAGCCGCACCGCTTCGGTCCCAGCCGGCGGGTTGACCAGATGGGTCAAATCGTAAAGCGCGGCGGATTTCTCCGACTCGGCCAGCAGCCAGGGCCGGCCAGGATGAAAGGCTATGCGCTTGACGGTTTCCGGAGGGACGGCCGAGCCAAGTTCTCTTCCTTCGAGGGTCAAAAAGCGAATGTCGCTGCCTGAGGCGACGGCCACGATTGGTTGATGCCTCGATTGATCCACCGCGATCGCCGCGCTCTGCACGGAGATCGGTTTGTCCGCTTTCCCTTCCTGCGCGGAAACTTGAAAAACACTTCCCTCGCTCGAAACGACCCAGGCTCCTTGAGGGCTGTGCGGCCCGACCGATTTGACGCCCACGGGAAGGGGAATTTGCCGGGCCAGCGCCAGGCTGGTCCACTCGATTCCCTTCTCGTGGCTGAGCACCAGACCTGCGGGGTGTTGTGTGAAACTGGCGCCCAAGATCTTGCGGCCAGGCATCGTGCCCTCAAGGAAGTCTCCCGAAGGAAGATCGAGCAGAAAGGCCTCGCCGGCAGTGGACAGGCAGAGCAATCGCCTCTCTTCCGGCTCGAAGCGCACTTGCTTCAGCGGCAATTTCAACGCGATCGTTTTCGCGGGCAAGTCGGTGCGAAAATCCTTGAAATTAAGTCCCTGATCGGAACACCAGGCGCCCATCGCGCCGCTTCGGGTGATCGCCAAGGGGCCGGCGCCCGCCAGCCCGACAGAACTGATTTTGGCAGGCGATTGATTGAGGTCGGCCAGAAGGACATTGCCCTCGGCCGTTTTCGCCAGAATCGACTGGCCTCCCCCGGCGATATCGGCGGCGATGCCCAACCCTTCGACGCGCCCTTCGAAATTGGCCCAGTGAAACTGCGCCTGCTCGCCGCGCAGAGTCAAAATCTTGTTGGCAAACGGGATGACGATCGCCGCTTTCAGATCGGCCCAGGGGCCGTAGCGGCCCACCAGGGAGCGATCTTTCAGATCATAAAGATCCGCAAAGGACTCATTGCCTTGCCTGGAAACGAGCACGGCCCGCTCCGGATGGCTCATGGAGAGCGCCACCGGCGTTGTATCGCCTTGGCCGCCGGCAAGGGGAAGCCATTCCTTGGCATTTTTGAAGTCCTCAAGCAGATAGCCGTTGCCCTTGGTGGAAAAGGCCACGATCTTGCGGCTGTAAACGGTCAACTGCGCAAGATCTCCCTCGGGAATCGCGGCAAGTTCATACGGCTTGTTTTCACGCAAATCGATCCAGTAGGGAGCGATCCCCTCGCGCCAGATCAAGATTCCCCCCTCCACTTCGATGATCTTGCGGATGGGGTGGCCCTGGCTGCCTGGCGGCGCGGGCAAGGTGGCAAGCGCGAACTTCTCGGGCTTGTCTGCCGGTTTGAAGCCATGATCCCAGGGGTTGCGCCAGTGTTTGAGCAAGCCCGAGCGATCCCAGGTCAATAGGGTGGAGGTGCCCAGCCAGGTTACGCCCGCGACGGGGCCGTCGTGAGCCTTGAACCCCGGCTGCCACGATTCGCCGCTGGCACGTCGGTTCCAGGCGATGGTGCCGTCGTTCAGGCCCGCCAGGAATTCCATGCCATCGGGAGACAGCGTTCCCACCGCGTAGCCGGAAGGCTTGGCCACATCGCGATCGATCCGGGGGATGACCCCTTCCATCGTGCGCAAGCGATTGTCCTTTCCGGACAAAAGCAATCGCCTTCCTCCGTGAACCACCTCGGCCGATTCGATCGGCTTTTCGTGTGCGAACGGTTTGCCCGGCTCGCCGACGGGAGGTTGCCACTTCTGCACGCCGAGCCCATCAATGGCCAGCGCGATGCGTCCTCCGGCCAAAATCGTCATCGCCAAGATCTTGCCGGGGGCGTGGATTCTCAACTTCTCTTCTTTTTGCGGCCCGGACCAGACCGCCCATTCGCGATCCGATTTGGCCAAAACCGCAAGCAACCCTTCGGGGCCCGAACCAGCCGCCGCTTGCACGGTTTTTTCCGACGCCGACAATTCGTGAATCTGCCGGCCGTCGGGGTAGTGGCGCCACTGGGCCAAACCGGGCGCATCGAGCCCAGGCAAGACAAGCACTCTGTCCGGTTCGGTACCGATCAACCGCCGGGAGGGCCCTTGAGAAAAATCGGGCCAGGCCTTGGCCGGCTGCCCTTCGGTGCGCCAGCTTTTCAGGCGGCCTTCCGGATCGATCGAAACCAGTCCATCCCAAGCATTTTCCAGTTGCAAGATGGGGCCTCGTTGGCCCAGCCACGACCGGAGCCTTCTTCCCTCGCGGTCCGTCATGATCAACTCGCCCAGATCGGTTCCCAGGACCAGCTGGTTATTCCCCAGGCGCAGCAGCCGAATCACTTTTCCTTGCGGGGCCGGAATGTTGCCGGCATTTCCAAAGGGTTCGAATTTTTCCGAGCCGCTGGGGCTGCCTGGCGCGGCGATTTTGTAGCGAAAAAGTTCGCCCCGGACGTTGGCTGCGATGCGTGTTGAGGGGTCTTCCCCTTGCACGGCGCAGGCCACGCCGCCTGGCAGAGCCACAGGCAGTTCGGGCTCCATGCGCGGGTTGTTCCAGATGCGCAGGGTTTGATCCATGCCCACGGCGCCAAGCCATTTGCCGTCGGCACTGGCATCGACCCCCAAAATGATCCCTTGCGATCCGGACGGACCTCCCAACTCGCGAATCAGCCTTCCGCTGGACAGATCCCAGACGCGCAAGGTCTTGTCGAAACTCGCGGTGATGCCGGTAAGACCGCCTGGATCGATGACCGCGGAGAAGGCGACATCCTTATGGCCATTCAGGGGGATCGCGCCGGAAGGTGTTGCCGCGAGGCCGCCCGGGACGGGAGCAGGCGGGTCGGCAGCGAAGGAGATCCCAATGCAACCGAGCAGGCAACCACCGAGGCAAGTCAAAATCATCCGGAGCATCGGCTTCTCCGATTCGTGGAAATTCAGGCGGGTTTCGTTTTCTTTTTTTCTTATGCAGCGGGCCGGGTCTCACCATCCCGGCGGATGAGCCAGATCTTCAAGGACGATGGCGTGGTCCGAGCTGGGATTGGCAACAAACGGGCTCGTGCCAAATAATGAACCATTCCCGAAGACTTCCCGTTTCACGGGGAGGCCATATTGGATTCTCCATGCCGGCTTCCCATCAGGTTAGGAATTCCATGCCCGCCATTCCCTGGACTCTGGTTCTGCGCATCGGCGCGGTCTTGCTTGTGTTACTCGTCTTTTGGTGGGGATTTCTGTTCAACGTTCAGCGGCAGGTGCTCTTCCCCATTCCCGATCCGCTACGGGAGCGCAAACCGCCCGAGGATGCGACGGTCCTCTGGCTGCCAGGAAAGGGGGGCGAAACCGAAGCCTGGTACTTGCCTCCAACGGGCGGAGATACGAAACGCCCCATACCGATTTTGATTTTCGCGCACGGCAACGCGACCCTCATTGACGAGATCGCCGCTCAATTCGATCCGCCCCGTAAATGGGGCGTGGGAATCCTCCTGGTCGAATATCCCGGATATGGCCGCTCCGGAGGGAGGCCCTCGCAAAAGGCGATCGGCGAAACCATGGCGGCGGCATTCGATTGGGCCTTGGCGCAGCCGTCGATCGACCCCAAGCGCATCATCGGCTATGGCCGCTCGTTGGGCGGTGGGGCCATCTGCCAGTTGTCTCTTGACCGCGATCTGGCCGCCTTGATCCTGGAATCGACATTCACTTCAACCCGGCCCTTCGCGGGGCGCTACGGAGCGCCCGGGTTTTTGATTCTGGATCCGTTTGACAACCTTGAGGTCGTCAAAAAGCAGAGCCAGCCGATCCTCTTGTTCCACGGGGAAAAGGACGAGGTCATACCGCTTGAGCACGGAGTCCAACTGGCCAGGGCGGCGGGGGTCTCCCTTCGTGTGCACGGTGGAGGTCATAACGACACGCCAAGGCCCTGGGAAACGATCCTCAAGTTTCTGGTCGAAAATCGCCTGCTTGAAAGCCCCATCCCCCACTTGGACGTAAGGGCACCGTCGTAGGGCGCGTGATGCCGCCGTGCTCTGGTGTTACGACCTGACGCGCAAGCGTTCCGTGCTGTTGCGCCGGCCGGATTCAGGAGAGGGTTTGCGCTTCTGGTTCAGGAGGCGGCAAGGATGCCGCAGGCGTCGCGACATCGTCGGCCGGATCGTACGCGATGCCCGCTTGCAACCGTTCCAGGCGTTTTCGGAACACCCCATGGTCGTTGGGAGCAATCAGGGCGAGCGCCTGTTCCATGCGGCGAATCGCTTCGGGGAAATTGCCCAGAACCGCTTCGGCGACCGCCAGGGTGTCGAGCACGCCGGGGTCTTTTTCACCGGTGATCTCGGCGCATCTGAGCGCCAATTCCCTGGCCCGTTCGGGATTGCGCAGATCGAATACGGGGCAAGTGGCCAGGATCCAGGCCTGATTGTTGAGCATGCGCGGATCATCCGGCGCGAGGGCGAGGGCTTCTTCCCCTTCGCGCAAGGCCTCGGCGTGATTTCCGAGCCGGGATAGGGCCTGGGCGCGCTTTTGCTGAAGCTGGGGATTGGGCCCCTTGTTCGTCAACAGATTCGTCAACAGATCGAGATCTTCCAGCGCCTGTTGCGGCTGATTCATGATCAGGTGCAGTTCGGCGCGCGCCAAACGATAATGGTCGACCGCGGGATCGAGTTCGATGGCGCCGGCCAGGCTGGCCATGGCCTCGTCGTTGCGGCCAAAACGAATCAGGCAGGTGGCGCGGCCGAACCAGAAACTGCTTTCCAAAGGCTGCATCGCCACAAGGGTGTCATAGTCTTGCAGAGCCTCGTCCAACCGGCCGGAGGCCTGGCGGGCCATGGCGCGGTTTTGCAAGATGTCGGACCGCGACGGGTCAAGCGCGTGCGCCAAATCCAGATCGATCAGCGCTTCGGCCAGTTGACCGCGGCTGGCCCGAAGCGCGCCGCGCGCGCCATGGTGCGACGCCTGCGCGGGGTTCAGCTCGATCGCCTTGCTGAAGTCCTCGTCGGCCAGGTCGAACAGCCCCATTTCAAAGCGGGTTTGCCCGCGGGCCACGATCGCCGGAATGAACAGAGGGTCGTCCGCCAGGACGCGATCAAATTGTGTCAGCGCCAGATCTTTTTGATTTTTCAGCGCATAAAGCCGGGCGATTCCCAGGCGGATTTGCGGATCGTTGGGCGCGCGTTTGAGCGCCTCCTCAAATTCGGATTCGGCCTGGTCAAAGCGGCCCAGATCGCTCAGAGCGGTCGCATGATTGGCCCGGGAGCTGACATCGTTGGCGTCATCCTGGACCAGCTTCGCGAAATCGGCCGCGGCCGATTCGAAATCGCGCAATTCCGCATAAACGATGCCGCGCTGGAAACGGGATTTGCCAAGCTGGCCATCCAGTTCGAGCCCCTTGTTCAGTTGGAGAAGGGCTTCCTCGATCCGGCCGAGCCGGGCCAGGGCCGTGCCGGCGACATGCCGGGCCATCGCCGAATCCTGACCGGTTTCGAGCACCGGTTCGATCGCCGCCAACGCTTCTTGCCAGCGCGATCCCGCGAGGAAAATTTCCCCTTGAAGGATCCGCAAAGGTTTGGAATCGGGATGTTGGGTCAGGGCTGCCGCGAGCGTGTCGAGGGCGAAATCGTTGCGGCCGCTTTTGTGCAGGGCAAACGCGAGATTGATCGCGGAGTCGATGGGGGCCCCCAGGACCATTCCGGTTTCCAGGTCCCTCCTGGCGGCGTCGATCTTGCCATTTTCAAACCGGAAATGAGCTCGTTCCAAGTAAATTTGGGGGGAATCGCCATCGGCCGCGAGCGCCTTGTCCCAGAGCGTTGAGGCCTCTTCGGCCTTGCCCAGGGCGTGCAAGCAGCGGGCTTGACCAGACAGGGCGCGCACCAGCCCCGGCTCGGTTTTGGCGGCTTGAGCATACCCGGCCAGGGCCTCGGTCGTTCGGTTCAATTGCAACAAGGCGTTGGCCCGGTCGCACAGGAGTACGGGATTGCCCGGCACCAGGGCCAAGGCCTTGTCAAAGGCGGCGATCGCATCGACGACACGATTGGCCTGAGTGAGGCAACTGCCCAGGTTGGCATGCGTTTCCGCGCGATCGGGTTCGAGCTTTGCCGCGAGTTCCAAATCTTCAATCGCCGCGGGAATGTTCCCTTGCAAGAGCCGGGCGAGGCCCCGGCCAAAGTGATAGGGACCCTGGTCGGGTTTGAGGCGGATCGCCTCGTCAAAGGCCGCGATTCCTTTGGGAATTTCTTCCAGGCGGACCATCGTCCGCCCCAGGCGGGCTTGCAGTTCCGGGTCTTCCGGCTTGACCGCCGCCTGATCGGCGGCCCGGGTTTTCATGGCGATTTTGAGGGCGTTTTCGAGCCTGTTGGTCGTTTCTTCGCCCGCGAATCCGCGGATCAGGGCGATGATGTCCTCGACGGACTGAGGCCGGCGCGCCTGAATCCATTCGGTGCAGTGCTCGAGAATGGAGCGCCATTCGTCGCTGATTTCGCTTTTTTGCGCCGGCGTCGGCGTGGCCGAACCGGTCAGGGCAAACCATCCCAGCATGCCAAACGAGTAGATGTCGACGGAAGGCCCGAACCAGGAGGTGCCCTTGGGCCTGCCCGTGCTTTCCGGTCCCATGAAGGGGACTCTTTTGATGGCCGCGCGCCCAAGGCGCGTGGCGGTATGGGCCTCGCCGTTGGCCATCAGCGCATGAATCAAAGTACGCCTTGGCACTTCGCCCGCGTCGATCAGGATCGCCTCGACCCCATCGAAATTCGTGGAAACGCCTTCGGGCCGTGCCGGCAGAATCACATGAGAAGGGCAAAGCGCGCGATGGAGCAGGCCGCGTGCATGCATATCGCGCAGACCAGAAAGGATCGTCCAGGCGATGGGCAGCCAGGCGTCGCCCGCAAGGGGGCCATCGCGCAGGATGCGCTGATGAAGGTCGATCCCCGCCATGTAGGGTCTCGTCCAGTGGCGCGCGGTGAAGAGGTCAGTCTTTTCTGGCTTCTCTCCTTTTTCCCCTTTTTCGTTTTTCCCCCATTCCGGATCGGGCAGTTCGAGCGCGGGATGCTCGCTTTCGCGCAGAAGTTGCCGTTCGCGGTTGCGCTGGATTTCGAGGGCATCGAGCACCGGTTCGATGGCGCATTTGAGGACCAGTGCGCGGCCGGTCGATCTTTCCCGGCAAAGCCAGCTTGAGCCGGCGAAGCCGGAGCCCAAAAGCGAGATGAAATCGAGATGCTCGAACGCCGCTCCCGCGATATGCCGGATCATTTCCAGCGCGACATCTTCCTTGCCCTGATCGAGCGCGACGGCGAGCAAGCCCAGGCGCACTTCATGCAAAGAGGAGGCGTCGTCAAGATTCTCTGCCAGGTCGCGCAGTTCGGTCAGGCCGCCTTCCAAGTCGCCGGAAACGACGCGCATCCGCGCGAGGCCAAGGCGTAGCGCGGGAAGCTGGCGGCGCAGGTCACCGGAGAGGTCTTCGAATCGCTTCAGGGTTTCGCGCACCGGCTCGCGTTCCGATTCACGCCTAAGCGACATGCTGTCCTGGGGCCTGAGCCTGAGCGGCTCCAGGCCATGACGGCGATCGAACTTGTCGAGCGCCTCGTACAGGTCGGTGAGGTCGGCGTGGGCGCTGGCCAGTTCATAGCGTTCTCGGATGCGGTCGAGCAAACTCTGATCCTCTTGGCCCTGGTTTGTCGTCTTGGCAATTTGTGGCGCAATTGGGCCAAAACACCTCAACAGGCCCCCGTCAACAGATAGATTTTAGGGGAAGAGAACCGTTCTGGCGCAGCCGGGTTCAAGGAGAATGTCGATGTTGGCCCAAATCGAGACGATTTTTTCCAAAAACCGCAGCTTCATCGTGCCTTTTTTGGCGGTTTTGGCTTTCGGTGCCGTTCCGTTCTCGCGGCCGCTCGCCCAAGATGCCGCGGGCAAAGATGCCGCTGCGAAAGTTGCCGCGGCCAAAGAAGGCCCGATCAAGATCAGATGGCATGGCCAGTCGTTTTTTGAGCTCATCGCGCCCAACGGAGCGCGGGTCGTTTTCGACCCTCATGCGATCGAGGCCTATGGGCGCAAGCAGATGGTGGCCGATGTCGTGCTCATCTCTCATCCCCATACCGATCACTCTCGCACCGAAGTCGTCACCAACAAAGACCGGGCGCGCGTGATCCAGGGCTTGAAGCCGGCGACACAACCGGGCCGGCCTGCGGAATTCAACCCCGTGGAAGAAGAGATCAAAGATCTGAAAATTCGCAATGTTCTGCTTTATCACGATGCGATGGAAGGGCTCGTGCGCGGCCGCAACACGGCCTTCATTATCGAAGCGGCCGGCCTCAAGATCGTTCACCTGGGGGACCTGGGCCACAAGTTGACGCGCGAGCAGATCCGCCAAATCGGGCCGGTCGATGTACTCATGATCCCCATTGGCGGGGTTTATACGATCAATGGGTCGGAGGCGCGCGAAGTGGTGGAGCAGCTTCAGCCCAAGCGGATGGTCATTCCCATGCACTATGGCACGCGCGTTTACGAGGACCTGTTGGGCCCCGAGGAGTTCCTCGACGAACTGCCCAAGGAGCAGATCAAGAAGCTACCCGGCAACCAGGTGGAGATCAAACCGGGCGATCCCGTTCCCGCCAAGCCGATCTACATGCTGCCGAATTTTGAATGAGTTGCTGCACTTTCCATCGGGACGACCCAGCTCAAGGTTCGTAGCGAGGCGAGCCGAGAAGATGCGGCCGCTACGCTTTCAGATATTTGGCAAACCAGTCGCGTGCGCGCTTCCACATTTCCGGCGAGAGCACATGGCCGGTGTTGGCTTCGATGAAGTAGGAGAAATGGTCCTGCGCGTGCATGCTTTCGTAGGCGCGCGCGATTGTTTTCACCCCGTCGCGCACTTCGTCGATGGGGCTGCCGCCATCTTGATCGCCAAAGTTTAACAAAAGGGGACGAGGGGCGGTGAGCGCAGCGATATCGGGCGTGTCGCCGTAGGGGAAAATTCCCGGCACGAAGTTGGGAAAACAGTGGAGCAGATGGGTGCGGTGGATTGCCTTGTAAGTCGGCAGGCAGCAGTTGCCGACCAAGCATTTCAACCGTGGCTCCCAGGGACCGACCATCCAGGTGAAGGTGGAACCCATCGAGTGGCCGTAGCAGCCGATCTTGTCGGCTTTCACCTCGGGACGGCTGACGAGGTAATCGATCGCCCGGCGCATGTCGAGAATGTTCTTCCAGGCCATCGATTTGCCGGCGACGACGTAGCGCAAGAACATGAAGCGTTCGTAATCGCCATTTTTCAATTTGCCTGTGGGATCCTGTCTTTCTTCGAAACACAAGGCATCGGGGCAAAGGACGACATAACCCAATTGGGCCAGAGCGGCGCCCGTGTGATGCATCGGGTCGAAGCCCAGGCCGGCCGGCTCCGACTTGCCCTTCCGCCATTGACCGGCATGTTGGTGCCAGACCGCGACGGCGGGTGCCGGACTTGTGGAGGAAACTCCGTCGGGAACAAGGAGCAGGGCGGGAATGGGATCGCCAGGTTCGGCTTCGTAGGTGAGCGACTCGATCCGGTAGCCCTCCTTGCGGATCGTTTCGCGCAGGCGCGGCTTGAGGTCTCCTCCCTTGGGCCAGTCGCCACCCAGGCCATGGAGCAACCGCTCGCGAAAATCGATTGCCGCCATGGCCCCTTCCCCCCTCTGCCGTGTGAGGCTCCTTGCTCGATTCGCAGGTTGCGAAGGAATGCTCGCTACTTTTCCACGCGGGATTTCGAACCCAGTTTCATCAGGTGCGTTTCGGTGCGGATGAAGAGCTCTCCCTTGTAGGGAGCATGGCTGGCCAGGGTGCGCTCCTTGAGGTTCCACTTCGCCACCTTTTCGAATTTCTTCGAAGCGCGAATCTGGTGGACCTCGCCGGTTTCACTTTGAAACCAGACGATGCCTCCCTTGGCGCCCGGTTCAAACCAGGGGCTTGAGGAATAGGCATTGCCCAGCCGTTCCTGCCAGTGGACGTTGCCGGTTTGCGGATCGAGGCACGAGGCGATGCCATTGTCAGAAACGACGAACAGCAAATCTCCCACGACGAGCGGCGAAGGCGTATGCGGGGCCGCCTTGGTCATTTTCCAGGCAACTGCCTCTTCGCCTCGTTTGCCGGAACCTTCGAGTTTCACCGCAAGGAGGGAGGCGTTGTCGTAGCTCGTCGAGATGAAGGCCAGATCCTTCAAAATGGCGGGACGGGGGATGACCGAATAGCCCTTATACGGCACGCGCCAAATCTCCTGTCCGGTCGCCGGGTCAAGCGCCATGAGCACATCGCTGCCGGGACTCAAGAGCAGGCGCGTGCCATTGAGCGTGACGAGCGTGGGGGTGCTGAAGGAAAACGGCCGCGATGGCGAAGCGTTGCGCTCCGTCTTCCAGGCAAGCGTGCCGTCGGATTGTTTCAAGGCGACCACGGCTTGCAGATCGATCGCATCGATCGAGAAAATCACGAGACCGTCCGTGAGGATCGGGCTGCCGCCGCCGCCATGTACCGGTTTTTGGTAAAGCCCCGGCGTAAACCAGAGGACCTTTCCTTTGAGATCGAGGCAGCCCGTGCCCATGTGGCCAAAGTGAACATAGAGTCGCTCGCCGCCGGCTGCACCCGACAGGGGGCCGCCTACCGCGATTGTCGGACTGGCATGCGAATTTTTCGAGTGAATCTTCGGGGCCGTGGCCCCGTCCTGCGTTTTGACCTTGGTTGACCATTCCTTCTCGCCGGTCGCGGCATTGAGGGCGATGACGGTCAGGTCCAGATCGCCCGATTTCCCTCCCGAGACGGGAATGGCCGAGGTCAGAAATACCAGCCCCTGCGCGAAGACCGGAGACGACCATCCCTTGCCCGGGATTTCCTTGGTCCAAAGGAGGTTGGGCTCAAGCTGGGTCCGGTCGGCCAGTTGAAGCGGCTGCCCCTGGGCGTTGCCGTCGGGGCCTAGAAAATTGGCCCAGGAATCTTGGGCCGGTGCTTGTCCCAAAACGGCGACCGGCGCCTGAAAGGAGCAAAGGCCGAGGCAGATCATCCCAACGAGTCCTTGTTTGCGCACGATCATTCTCCGATCAGTTCGAACATGCCATGGCCTGCCTTGCGCAGTTTGCCCTGGCGGGCCAATTCGTCGTACACCTCGATCGGATGTTGATCGGGAGGCACGATCGCGACGATCGAGGATTTCTTTCCTGAAGAAGTTCCTCGGCCGCCCAGGGAAGATTCATCGCCAAGCCGCGTCAAATTCAGTTTTTTGCGAAACGCCTTCAGGGCAGACTTCAAGATCGCAGGGTCGAATGCGGGGGTTTCGGACATGAATCCTCAGACTCCTTGATTCAGAAACTCAAAAAGCAACCATCAGGCAGCAAGGCGGCAACACGGAAAGGAAATCTTAGAGAACGCAAGAAGGTCGCAGCGGGGCCGTCCGTCTCTGGTTCACAAACTCGCACCGAGCCGATTGGGGAGGTTACTTGTTGGGGTTGAGCGCCTCTTCCAGGGTGCGTTTGACCAGTTCTTCGTGCAGTTTTTGGATGAAGTCGTACTGGGCTTTTTCCGCCCTTTCGATTTCGCGGGCGCGCGCCAGTTCCTTGTCGAAATCGAGCACGCCTCCCATCCGGCTGAGCAGGTCTTCCATCATCAGGGCGACCGCCTTGAGTTTCGCCGTGGTGTCGGACACCAGAATTTTGCGCCGGTTCGCATCCGATTCATCGGCTTCGACCCCCTTGCGAAGCGCTTCGATCGCGCTTCGGGCCTCAGGCCACAAGGTTTCGCGCAGTTGCTTGAGCGGATCGCGAATCTGGCGTTTTTGCACAATGGTCTTTTCGGTGACCTTGTTCAATTCCAGTTCGCGTACCAGATTCGTGTAAAGCGTGGCCAGGTCGTCGAGCGTCTTTTGGGCATCGTCCATGGTGCGCTCAAGCGGGTCGTCGGCCTTGCGGTTAAACCGTCCCGCGAGAATGCGCCAGTCTTCCGGAGTCAGCTTCTGCCAGGCATCGTCTTTGCGTTCGAGGGCAGTGCCCAGCAAATAGGCCGGGCCGCCTTCATTGACCAGGCGGATACGAATGGCTTCGAGCTGATCCTGCGCCTTGGTTTCGTCCTTGCGTACCTCGGCCAGGAGGTCGTCTTCGGAAATGACGAGGAAGGAAAAGCGCTCTTGCGAGGTCGATCGATGCGGGAGCACTTGCCCAGGTGACGCCGCCGGGTCCCGGTCCAGATCGGCGGCTTCGATCCAGAGTTCGACCCGCTGCCTGCCGGGCGCGCTTTGTCCCTTGGGGGTTACGATTCCCGCCTTGGCCATGAGGAAATCGGCGAGCGGCTCCTCTTCGATTTTTTCCCATGAGTCGGGAACCAGAGCCAGTTTGCGTAGCAATGCCTGGCGCTCTCGAGGCTGGCTTTCGCTCGAACCGCCGGGGGCGACGCGGTCGCGAAACGGCAAGGCAACCGCCTTGGCGAGGTAGGCGTCCACGGTGGCCTTGTCGAGTCGTTCGTTCGGTGTCCGCTCGATCGCTTGCTCAAGAACCGGCATGGCGCGTCGGGAAATTTGGCGCTCTTTTTGCGTGAGCGGTTGATTGCGGTTGAGGAGCACCCAGGAAGCCGACGCCGCCAGACCATCCCCCATGCCGATCGAAAAGACGCGCGCCACACCGGCCGCGGCGAAGAGCGATTGTACGTCGTTGCCTTCCAGAGCCTCGACGGTCCAAACATGTTCCATGGTGCCCAGGCCCTGGCGATCCTCGGCCTGGCCTTGAAACGGGATGCGAGCGTCCGGGGTGACCAGGTAAATCCCCTGATCGGTGCGCCTCAAGAATGCGGAGGGTTCCGCCTTCACCTGCGGCGGGTCGTCGTTGATCGGCTTGAGGACGATCCGGCGCGAGCCGGGCACGCCTTCTTCATCGTTGAATTCCAGCCGCAGCATCGTCTCGCTGGTCACGGCACCCATGGCAAAGCGAAACCGGGCGGCATCGAGCAGCGATACGGGTACATCGACCCCGCGATGGGAAGCCGCAGGCGTTTTTTCGCTCGGTTGACTCTCGACCGTCTCGGCGGTGATGCGGATATCGCGCAACGGGCGATCGGCCGTGGCCAAAAGCGACAGGGTCGAGCCGGCGGGAACGATCAGCCGGGTCTGGTCGCTGCCGGGCTGGAGCAGCTCGCGCGAAAGAAAGGCCTGGCGCTTGCCGATCAAACTCTGCACGGAGGGGCCGGTGGCATCGTCGGTGCCTGGCCGGTAATAAAGATAAGCCGGATGTTCTTCGGAGACATCAACCTGAGCCAACCTCGGCGGCGGGATGACGCGGATGCGGCGCACCCCGGTTTCATAATCGTCGCCGCGAATCGTAAAGGTCGCCGATTCGCGCAAGTCCTTGACCAGCGTCGTGAATTCGTGGCGGCCAACCGGCTGCATCGGGGAGGTGCTCGTTGAGCCGGGCGTACGCAATTGCGCCACCACCTTCACCGGCATTTTCATCCGTTTGACGGCCCAGTGCGATCCGGCCGTTTCGATGGCGCGCAGCTTTTCGAGAGCCGTTTGCACCACGGAGGGAACGCCCTCGGCGCTTGCCTCTTCGGCCAGACTTTCGAGCGTGTCGATCGCGTAGTCGCTTTCCTTCAGGCTCGCCATCCACCTCGCCGGCAGGTTGGCCGATTCGATCGAACCGATCAAACCGAGTCTCTCCAGGTCAAACCAGTCGAGCGGCCGCCAGCCTTCGGCGGGCCAGCCACCGGCCAGGCCGGGCCGTTTGGTTTGCTCGGGTCGATTTACGGAAGGTTCGTTTTCCTTCACTTCGGTGATTGCCGCGGCATCGCGTCGACTCGAAGCTCCCTTGGTCAGGTGGCGCACGGCGCGCACCCGCAAGGGAATTTGGCCAAGATCCTGGCCGATCACCGCTTCACCGGATGTGGGAAACCCTTCCATCACCAGAAACGATTTGCGAGGCCAGATCAGGTCGCGCAGCAGGACATTGCGTTCAAAGAGGAGCCAGGAGGTTTCAAAGAAGCCCGCGCCGGGGCTCGATTCGGATTCGCTTTCGCGTTCCTCACTGGAGAATCGGCTGAAAATGGCACCGGCCGCATAGACCACGGGCAAGGGCCCAATGCAGGCAAAGAGTGCCAAAGCGGCAATGAGATTCATCCGGCGCCAGTTGAGTACCTGATCGACGGGCGTTTGCTCAAGGGCTCGCGCCGCCTGCGAGAAGACGCGGTTGACCAGATCGGCCGAATATCCCAGGCGCGCTCCTTCTGCCGGATCGCGCAGATCGACGGCCGTGATCAGCTGTTGGCCCAGTTCGCCGGGGAAGCGGTGCTCCATAAGGAGAGCCAGACCCGACCGGGAAAACGGGGCCATGGAGGGCAGAATCACCCGGAATACCAGGTAGGTCGCGATGATCAACACCATGCTCACGACCGGCAAGCCGCGCACCGGTCCCGGCAGAATTTGCGCCCAATCCCATCCCAAAAGGAGGAAAATGCCCCGGTCGAACACCATGGCAAGCCAAAAGGAAGCGCTTAGGACCAAAAGAGAGAAGACGACCCCGCGAACGATCAAGTATTGGCGTATCCGCTCGCGTAATTTGCCCAGCGCGTCGTCGAAGGCGCTTTTTTGCGTGACAGCTTCTTCCGAGGTGGTTGACATGGCGTGACTAGGCCACCTTCCAAAGTTTGCGCAAGGTCCATTCGAGCGCGAGCAGCGCCGTCACCGCGAGCATGGCCCAGGGAATCGCCCGGGCGCCCGGATTGTCGCCGGTCGGTTGGCCCAGGCTGGGCCCCTCATCCCACAGGTCATCGACCGGACCACGGTTGCGCAAATTGCTCGTTTGGCCAGGCAGTAAGAGCGGGATGATCGAAGCCCCGGAAAGGTCGAACAACAGCTTGGGCTCATCGCGATTGGCATCGCCGCCGGTACCGCCATCGCCGGCCGGGCTCGCATCCTTGGTGGGTGTGGCGGTCCGGCCAGAACTTCGGTCCGATCCCCGATCGGCACTGGTGGGCCGGCGCAGCATTTCCTTGACCTTGCGCGCCTGCTCGGCACTCAGGCGCGATTCGATCATCGAAAACGGGCTGGCAATCTCGTTGAGGCTGGCCCAGTCGGGGCGAGTGTTCTCGCTTTCCGGATCGGCCGCCTCGACAATCAGTGAGGTGCCGGTCAGTTTATCCTTGGTCGCGGGCACTTCGACGGTCATGTTGTAGCGGCCGGCGGCGCGCACTTGAAAGCGAGCCCGCCACACCCCCGGCGCGCCGGGCCGCGGTTCCAGCTTGACCAGCGGGGGAAATTCCCCGTCGTTGACGCCGCTGGGCGCCTCGATGCGCAAGCGCGGAGGATCGTTCTGTGGCCCAAGGGGCTTGCCGCCGCGATCGTCGATCGTGGCTTCGAACGAAATCGGCCGGCCGGCCTGATAGGGACCGCCCACGAATAGCCGGATCCTGCGCACATCCTTGCCGCGTGAATTGGCCGCGGCATACCGGGCAAGCTTGGTCCAAAACCGCTCATGCCAAACTTCCCGGTAGGCGCGCATTCTCCAGGTTTCGTCCGAGCCGATCCAGACGATTCGCCGCCCGCTTGCCGGATCGCTTAGCACCATCCAGGGAGAAAGTTTGCCATCCTTGAGCTTGAACCGCTCATCTTTCAAGCGGGCCGCAACGATCGCTCCCTTGCGTACATCCTCAATCGGATAGACCGAGAAGAATCCCCGTGTGCCTTCCTCGGGGCGGCCCGCGGCATTGAAGAAGTCGGCCCAATCGCTCAAAAAGGGCCGCCCCTCCTGGTCTTCATCCAGACGCAAAAACTCCATTTCGGGAGTGACCCCCTCGAAGCTCAGGGCCCAGGGGGTATCCATCGACCGTTCCGACCCATCGAGGCGTAGGTCGCGCAATTGAACCGGATAAAGATCGAGGATCGATTTCAAGCTGGTGCGATCGGCTCCGGGCTTGGCCAGTTGCAAAGTATTGACCGGGCCCGAAATCAAAACGAGGCCGCCGCCGCGGTCGACCCAGTTGCCCAGATTGGCGCGCTGCGTGTCGGTGAGTTGATTCCAGTCGGGATCGAAAGCGAGGATCGCGTCGTAGCTGGCCAGGTCGAGCAGCCGCTGCGCCGGATCGGGGCTGTCGGTATCGAAGCGGTCGGGGAAGCTCTCAAGCATGCGTTCCGGGGGCACATCTTGCACCAGGGCGCCTCGTTTGGAGAGCGCGCCCGTGGGCAATTGCAAATAGATCGACACCTCGGCGCGTTTTTTCTCCAGTTCGCGCACAAACAAATTGCGTACAAACTGATATTCCTTACTCGCCGCCCCCGCAACCAGAAGAATGCGCAGCGGTTTTTTCTGCACGCGCACATCGACCGGACCGCGCACCGCGACCGGGCTGGGGTTCATTTCGCGCCGGTCGCGGCCGACTGCGGCGGTGAATCTCAATCCGCCCTCGCCGGTTTCGGCAAGAATCCAGCCACCGGCGACCTGGGGCAATTCCTTGCCCGCGGCCTTTGCCAAGGCCGCGGCGTCGAGAAGCACTTCAAGGGATACCCGGGGCGGCGTGCTCGTATCGAAGGAGGCCTGCGGAAGTTTCACCTTGATCAGTTTTCCCAGAGTCATGCTGGTTGCCGGGTTGTTGGCCTGAACCAGTTCGATTTCGCGTTCCTCGATCTTGTCCTGGGCCAGTTTGCGGACATTGCGGATCTCAATGGTCGCATCAGGCACCGGCTGTCCCGAAAGGCCGTCTCCGGTCACGTCCATCACCAACCGGAACGGGTCGTCGGGCTGCACCAGTGCGGGCGCGCGCAGATCGGCAATTTCGGTGCGCACCACCGGGCGGTCTTCACCAATGCCGACGACGATCAAGGGCAAATTCGAGACGCGCGCCTGTTCGCGCAATTGGCCAAGCGCGCCTGAGGAGTCTTCGGTCGAGCGGCCATCGCTAAAGACCACCATGCCGCGAACCATCGATCCGGAAGCGGCGGAGCCGATGCCAAGGAGCGATCCGGAAAGACTCGTCCCTTTGTCTTCACCCGCCTTGACCGCCTTGATTCCGGCGGCATCCAGGTCGGCCAGCCATTTGGACCCGGCCCCTTCGGATTTGGTCAAACCCGAGTGGCCCGGCTTGAGCCAAACCGGCCAGATCTTTTCGGAGACATCGGCGTAGTCGATCGGTTTGACCTTCTTCGATTCGTCGGGCAAATCGATCTGTTTCCATTCGTCGGCCGTGCCGATTTTCCCGGCACCCAGGCGCAAACTCGGCCCCATCAGGCCGCGGGCGAACCGGTGGATTTCGAGCGGGTTTTCCCGGGCAAGGCCATCGATCCATTCGCCACTTTGCAAAAGCCCCAAAACGCGATCCTGGCGGCGTGGAAGTTTGTCGAACGGGGTCTTGCCATCGGGCAGGGCATCGATCGTGGAGGTCATCGATGCCGAAACATCGAACGCAACCAGCACATGGGACTTCAGCGTCTGCTCTTCCCAGGTTTGCATGGCGGGCAAGAGGAAGACGAAAGCGAGAATGAGATAGCAAAGGGCGCGCAGGCTAAAGAGGAAAAAGACGCGCGGCAACCCGAGTGTTTTGCGCTCGCGCAAATAAAACCAAAGGGCGATGGCCAGGCCCAGGATCAACACCAGCGCGCCGGCAAGGCCCCAGGCCGTGCCCGGATATTCGCGCCCGGCAAACCGAAAACCATCCTCGAGCCGCCTTAAAACGAATTCGCTCGATTGCGTTGCCTGGTCGTTCATTCGCGGCTCCCTCCCACCGGCAATGCGCCGGATTTTGCGTTGGGAATCGCGCTGGCCATGGGTCTGGCCCGGGAAGCCGTCATGGTTACCGCCGCTTCCTTGTTTTTCGCGTGATGGCTACAGTAAACCGCCATGGCTTGCTCACCGATCAACACAAGCAAAATGATCAGGTAGATCCACCAGGTTTCCGAGGTGTCGCGCGGCGGTTCGAGCATCGAGTCGGAACCGTCTCCCGGCCGCGCCAGCACCGCCTTGCCCTGCCCGACACCCGCCTGGGGCAGTTCCAGCAGATCGCGCCGAGCCCGGCGCAGATCGCCTTCATGATTGGCGTCGATGTTGATGGCAAACGCTTCCAGTTCGCCGTCTTCGGGCCCAAACGGGGTTTGACCGGGAGCGATCGTGGGAGACAGGTTCAAATAGAGCACGCCCGGCTCCATTTGGGGAGGAATGCGAAGGCGCACGCGGCCGCCGACGGGTGCATCCCCCTGGTTGACCCCCAGTTTTTGTTGGCCCGGCCTGAGTCCGCGCACCTTGGTGGGCCTTTGCGGGTCAAACCGCTCCCTGGCCGTGCCATTCAAGAATGCGGCATCGCGCGACAAATCGAGCCCCTGGCCCACAAGCAGAGTCGATCCCTCGCCCGCCCCGGCTTGCAACAGGTACTTTGTCAGTTCCTTCATCATGGCCGCGTAGGTCCACGACATCGGGCTGCCTGAACCCCATTCGTTCCAGCCGTCCGCTTCGGTCCCGGCCGCCGAGAGGGTAGTCCGGGTTCCCGCAGTCGTCAAACAAGCGATGACTCTTCCCTTGCCGACGGTTCGCTCCACCATGAGCGGATCGCCAAATTGGACCTCGCGCAACAGTTCGCGCAAGCTCGCCGCAATCGGCTGAAACGCCGATTTGCCCCAAAGGAGTTTGAGCCCCGACCGCGCGGCCGTTCCGGTTTTTGGATCGGCCGGATCGCCGGCGTCGTCGAGGGTTTTTTCAAGCGAGCGGGCCAGGCGAAACTGCGACTGCGAAAGCAGCGCCTCGCGCAATTCGCGCGTGACCATTTCGAGGCCGGTTCGAAACTCGGCCTGGGCCGGATCGTTGATCGGAAACGAGGCGATCAGGGACAGCGCTTTTTCGCGGTATTGCTGGCGCTGGCGCTCGTCTTTCCAGCGCCTGTTGGGCAAAAGGATGATATCGCGCACCGATCCGTCTGCCTTGTCCCATTGAAAACGCGCCTGCGTGGGCCAGTAGCGATCGATCGGCAAAAAGCGGAAGTCGAGCCGGTTCGGGTAAACCCCGGCCACGATCGGGTGCGCGGGGTCAGGGAAGAGGATTTTGGGCTGTTCGTCGATCAACCGGGAGTCGAGCTTGTCCTGAGGCGCCGGCGGGTCCGTGGGGCGTGGACCCAAAAGCACGGGGAAGAGGCCGTCTTGCTCCTGGAACAGGCTGTTGGCGAAGGTTGGCCGGGTGCGGTCCCCCACAAACCAGGCGAGGCTATTGCCTTCCTTGACATGCAAGGCCAGGCGCTTGACTTCGGTTTGGGGCAGTTCGGCCACATTTAAGAGGAAAATAATCGGGTAAAGCTCAAGGCGGGTGCGCGGCAAGTCTTCAAGCAGGCGCACTTCCGGTTCGTAGTCGCGCAAGGCGGAAAGGGCCGCCTCGATATGAAAGGCGTCCCCGCCGGGGCTCATTCCCGTCCGGCCCGAGCCGTCGATGACCAGCACGGGAATGCGAGGCACGACCTCGACGACCAGGTCACGCACATTGTCTTGCGCCAACCCGAGACGGGGCTGGTCGTCGATCTCGGCCGTCAGCCGGACCCACGATCTTGCGAGCAGGCGTTCCTGGTCGCGCCGGGCGGCGTCATCGCCTGCGCGTAGATTGGGCGCGGGCCGGTTGCGGCCAAGCACGAGGCTCAAGCGGACCTTGGTTTCTTGCCCGGGGGGAATTTCGTCCACCGGTTGGGTGGCCGCGAAATCCTCGACGCCATCGCGGCGCATGGAGAAAAAGGTTCTTCGCGGACTCGAGCCGAAATTCTTGATGGTGGCGACGAACTCGGTCGAGGCCCCTTCCACGACAAGACGCGAATCGCCGCTCAACGAAACGATGCCCAGGTTGTCGTGACCGATCGGTACCGCCGGTCCCTGAGGCCGGTCGGGATCGGCCACATCGACAATGCGAATGTTGGCCCCCGTACCGGCAAGGTGGGCCAGCGCCTTGCGTGCCGCATCGCGCGCGGGGCCGTTCCAGTCGGCGTCGCGGCAGTCGGTCAAAAGGTGCAAAAGCCGATGCGAGGAAACTTCCGCGGCCCCGGCGGCCGCCCAAATGTCGAAAGCGCCATCGAGCGCCTTGACCGGATCGAGCGCGCGGTAGCCAGGCCTGAGCCGTCCCAGCAGCTCGTCGGCCTTGCGTGCGAGGTCCTCGCCCGCCTTGCCTTCGAGCACCACCTCGCCCAGGTTGGAAAGTAAATAGATGCGCGCGTGATGAATTCCGCGGATCGACCCGAGTTTGCGCACGAGGCGCGACGCCTCCTTGGCGGCCAGGTCCATCGCATTGCTGCGCGTTCCCTGGTTGTCGTGCATATCGTCCATGCTCAACGAGTCGTCGATGACGATCAAGTGATCGCCGCCGACTCCGGAAGAGCCGCTTCCGAGCCAGCGCGATAGCAGGAAGGCAACGAGTAAGACGAGCAAAATACGCAGCGCCAGGAGCAGCCATTCCTCGAGGACCATGCGCCTGCGCATCCGCTTTTGCGCGGCGAGCAAGAACTCCATGGCCGCCCACTGGATACGCCGGTACTGCGTCCGCCGGATCAGGTGGATCAGGATCGGCAGGGTCGCGAAGGCAAGGCCAACCAGCGCCGCGACCGGGTGCAAGAATAAGGAAGAAAGGCTTTCCATGAGGTTCGGCAGACTCTCCTATCAGCTCGAACCCGACCGAGCCCGGGATGCCCTCGGG
>Ga0208492_1000711_pt1 | contig 25978 bp, 27 predicted proteins | sample Subbioar_CSW14AB_FD_184820 | JGI IMG/M metagenome (GOLD analysis project Ga0208492, IMG submission 184820) | Serpentinite rock and fluid subsurface biosphere microbial communities from McLaughlin Reserve, California, USA - CR12Mar_CSW14AB (SPAdes) | ecosystem: Environmental > Terrestrial > Deep... | reverse complement strand
GGAGCCGCACCACCCAGTCGCCACTGCGACGCACGTGATAGGCGGTTTCCTTCACCGCCTTGCCCGCAATCGCGGCAAGACCCGTGTCTTGCGATGCGCACAGCGCGGCGTACAGCTGATGGTGATAGACATCGACCAGATACTGGCGAATCAAGGTGAAGGCGTAGTCACCATTGGGCAGTTCGCAGATCAGGAAATTGCCGAACTGTCGTTCATCGCGGCCGTAGGCCAGCGCATCCTCGTCGCGGCCCCGCCCTTCGAGCGCGGCGGCGTGGCTGTAGAGCATGCGCGCGCGGCCGATCAAGTCGAGCGCGGTATTGGCCATCGCGATGTCTTCTTCCAGGAACGGACTGTGACCGCACCATTGCGACAGACGTTGTCCCAGGATCAGCGCGTTGTCGCCGAGCCGTTGTACGTATTCGAAATGCGCGGCGTTCACAGCTTCAGTTCTTCCGGCACGTCATAGAAGGTCGGATGGCGATAGACCTTGTCGGCGGCCGGATCGAAGAACGCCGAGTCGTCCTCGAACTGGCTGGCGTGGATGTCGCTCGAGCGCACCACCCAGATGCTCACGCCTTCCTGGCGACGCGTATAGGTATCGCGTGCCGACTGCATCGCCTGACTGGCATCGGCCGCGTGCAGGCTGCCGATATGCTTGTGATCGAGGCCGCGCCGGCTGCGGATGAAGACTTCCCACAGCGGCAAATGTTTACTGCTCATCTTGGCTACCCTTCATTTTCAGGCCGCGGCGTCGGTGGCGCGGGCGCGTTGTTTCTCGGCGTGGGCAAGCATCGCGTCGCGTACCCACTCGCCATCGGCATGGGCCGCGCGACGCGCCGCCAGCCGCGCGCGATTGCAGGGCCCATGGCCCGCCAGCACGCGATTGAACTCGTCCCAGTCGATGGGCCCGAAGTCGTAATGACCGCGCCCCTCGTTCCATTTCAATTCCGGGTCGGGAATGACCAAGCCGATATGCGCGGCCTGGCCGGCGGTCTGGTCGACGAACTTCTGACGCAGTTCGTCATTCGACTGCCGTTTGATCTTCCACTGCATGGACTGCTGGGTATGGGCCGATTCGGCGTCGTGCGGGCCGAACATCATGAGGCTCGGCCACCACCAGCGGTTGAGCGCGTCCTGCGCCATGGCCTTCTGATCCGCCGAACCCGCCGCCAGGGTCTGCATGATTTCGAAGCCCTGGCGCTGATGGAAACTTTCTTCCTTGCAGATGCGCACCATGGCCCGCGCATAAGGGCCATAGGAGGTTCTGCACAGGGAAATCTGGTTGACGATGGCCGCGCCGTCCACCAGCCAGCCGATGGCGCCGACATCGGCCCAGCTCAAGGTCGGGTAATTGAAGATGCTGGCGTACTTGGCCTTGCCGGACAGCAGGTCGTCGAGCATTTCCTCGCGTGCCACACCGAGGGTCTCGGCCGCGCTGTAGAGATACAGGCCGTGGCCCGCCTCGTCCTGCACCTTGGCGAGCAGTATGGCCTTGCGCCGCAGACTGGGCGCGCGCCCTATCCAATTGCCTTCCGGCAGTTGGCCGACCACTTCCGAATGGGCGTGCTGTGAGATCTGGCGGAGCAGATTCAAGCGGTATTTGTCGGGCATCCAGTCACGCGGCTCGATCTTCTCTTCCGCGGCAATGGTCTGTTCGAAGCGGGACAGTGCGTCGGGCGTAGAGGTATCGGCCATGGGACTAGCGCCTCGTTGAGGATTCGGGGAGCGATGGGCTCATGGCCATCGCGCGAGCCTAAAGTATTACAATATTAATCAGGATGTCCATATTTTTGTATTACTAAAATCTTTCCCTCCCCTCTCGGCGACCACCCCGACCCTGATCTAGAATCGCCCAGGACATCTGACTTGCGATTGGGGCACGCAATGAAGGAAATGCGCCTGTTCTACACACCCGTGTGGCAGACCAACGTCGCGGACAAGGAAGCCGAATGGCCCACGTTGAGGCGCGCGATGCTCGATCGCATCGCCACCATGGTGGCCGAGCAAAAGGGCGTCGAACGCACCAATTTCGGCGGCTGGCAAAGCGACGATGACCTCTACAAATACCGTGAATTCGCCTGGCTGACCCAGCGCATCATGGCCCTCGCCAACCAGGTCGCGCCGCACTTCTCGCCCAAGGCCAATTTCGACGACGGCATCCTGTGGGCCAACGTCAATCGGCGCGGCGACTTCAACGCCATGCACACCCACCCCGACGCCGTGCTGTCCGGTTGCATCTATCTCAAGGTCGATAGCGCCGAGCAGGGCGTGATCCAGTTTCTCGATGCCCGCGAGGGCAGTCCGACCGCCCACTGGCGTTGCTATACCCGCTTGAACGATACCACCCCGCTGACCGAGCAGGCGGTGACGGTCAGTCCCCAGGAGGGCGATATCCTGTTCTTTCCCGGCTGGCTGCGGCATTGGGTGACGCCCAACCTGACCGATCAGGAACGGGTCTCGGTGGCTTTCAATATCCGCATGAACTGAAAGCTGACGCTGCGATCGCCCCGCCGCTGCGCCAGTGCAATGCCCGCGCAGGGCTTGCTCGAGACGCCGTCGGTCGCGGCCCTCGCCACGGCGTCCCCGATAAGCTAAGCTGCATGCCGCAGCGGCGCAGTGTCGCTGGTGTCCAGCCCTTCCGTTCCTACGCATCGACTCGACACAAATGCTCGCCGGCAGCACGTGCCGGCTCTAGTAGCAAGGCTAAATCATTGACGACTTTTTCCATGCTCGGCTTGGCCGAGACCCTTTTGCGCGCCGTTGAGGCGCAAGGCTATACCGCCCCGACCCCGATCCAGCTGCAGGCCATCCCCGCCGTCCTTTCCGGACGCGACATCATGGCTGCCGCGCAGACCGGTACCGGCAAGACCGCCGCCTTCTCACTGCCCCTGTTGCAGCGACTGGCCGCCGATACTGCCTCGCAGCGCCGCACCCCGCGCGCGCTGATTCTGACCCCGACTCGCGAACTCGCCGCCCAGATCCAGGAATGCCTGGTGCAGTACGGCGCCAACCTGAAAATCAAGAGCGCGGTGATTTTCGGCGGCGTCGGCATCAACCCCCAGATCGACATGCTGCGTCGTGGCGTCGACATCGTGGTGGCCACACCAGGACGTCTGCTCGACCTCTACGGTCAGGGCGAAGTGAATTTCTCCAAGCTCGAAGTGCTGATCCTCGACGAAGCGGATCGCATGCTCGACATGGGCTTCATTCACGACATCAAGAAGATCCTCAAGGTGCTGCCGCGCCAGCGTCAGAACCTGTTGTTCTCGGCAACCTTCTGCGACGAGATCCGACAGCTCGCCAAAGGCCTGCTCGATCACCCGCTCGAAATCACCGTGACGCCGGAACGGGTCGCGGCCGACACCGTGACGCAGGAGATCTACCACGTCGAAAAGGATCAGAAGCCGGCGTTGCTGTCGCATCTGATCAAGCAGCACGACTGGCACCAGGTGCTGGTCTTCACCCGCACCAAGCACGGTGCCGACCGCCTCGCGCGCAAGCTCGTGCGTGACGGCATCGAGTCCGCTGCCATTCACGGCAACAAGAGTCAGAACGCCCGCACACGCGCGCTCGACGACTTCAAGGGCGGCAAGGTGCAGGTGCTGGTCGCGACCGATATCGCCGCGCGCGGCATCGATATCGATCAGCTGCCGCAGGTCGTGAATTTCGAACTGCCCCACGTCTCGGAAGACTATGTGCATCGTATCGGCCGTACCGGTCGCGCCGGTGCCAACGGTCACGCCGTGTCGCTGGTCGAGCGCGAAGAGATGGGCGATCTGCGCGGCATCGAGCGTCTGCTCAAGCGCCGTCTGCCGGTCGCGACGCCGAATGGCTTCGTGCCGCAATCGGCCACTGCACTGCGTGACGACAACGCGGCCGAAGCCGAGCAGCGTCGCGCCAAGGCCAACCCGCCTTCGACCGCGCGCAAGCCCGGCGCCAACAAGCCCGCCGGTCAGAACAACCGTCGTCGCAAGAGCGGCGGTGGTAACAGCAGCGGTAACGGCAACCACGGCAATGGCAATCGCAGCGGCAACGCCAACGGCAACGCCGCGCCGCGTCACGCCAACGGCAATCAGGCACGACGTCAGTCCGCCTGAGTTCTCTCCCAGGCCGCGCTCCTTGCTGAGCGCGGCACTGCCGTCTTCTTGGTGGACAATGGGAAGTCATTACAATGACGACCTCATCATCCACCCAGGAAGCCCGGCATGTCCCTCGTCAAACCCGCCTTGAGTCTCGCCGCCGTGCCCGGCCGGCGTCAGCGCACGCTGGAACTCGCCAAGGAAATCGAACAACGCGGCTATGCCGGCATCTATTGCCCGAGCCTCGGTGACGGCCTGGCCCTGAGTCAGGGCATCGCCCACGTCACCGAACGCATTCCCTTCGGCACCAGCGTCCAGCCCATCTACTACCGCCAGCCCGAGGACTACGCCCAGACCGTCGCCTTCATCAATGAGATCGCGCCCGGCCGTTTCAGCTTCGGCATCGGCGTGGCTCACGCGCCCTCACTGGCCAATCGCGGCCTGACCGGCGGCAAGCCGCTCGCTGACATGGAAGACTTCGTCACGCGTCTGCGCGCCGCGCCGCGCGCCGGTGAATTGCCGCCGCTGGTACTCGCGACCCTGCGCCGTCGCATGATTGCGCTGGCCGCGCGCATCGGCGACGGCATGGTGTTCGCGAATGCCGCGCGCAGTCACATGGCCTTCTCGCTCGCCGCCTTGCCGCCCGGACGCGCACAGGACGCCAACTTCACCATCGGCAACATGATTCCGACCTGCGTCAACGACGACCTCGATGCCGCGCGCGCAGTCAATCGCCGCACCTTGTCGAGTTATGCGCTGTTACCCAACTATCGCAACTACTGGCGCGAAGCGGGCTACGTCGCCGAGATGGACGCCGTCGAGCGTTGCATTGCCGAGAACCGGCTCGACCAGGTCGGCCACGCGCTCAGCGACCAGTGGCTGGACGACACCACCATCGCCGGGCCGGCATCGCGGGTGCGCGAAGAAGTGCAGCGCTGGTACGACGCTGGGGTGAAAACCCCGATCCTGGTGCCGAGTGCGGTCAAGGGCGGGCAGATGCAGGCCTTCGAGGAGTTGTTCGCGGTGTTCGATTGAGGGGATGCGGGGTTGGCACCTGCGGGGACTGCATCAGCCCTTGTCCGAATCCAACTCCCCTTCCCACTTCGACACCAGCGCGGTCGCAATACTGTTGCCGATGACATTGGTCGCCGAGCGACCCATGTCGAGGAAGTGATCGATGCCGAGCAGCAGCAGCAGACCCGCTTCGGGAATATTGAATTGCACGAGCGTGGCCGCGATCACCACCAGGGACGCGCGCGGCACGCCGGCGATGCCTTTCGATGTCAGCATGAGAATGGCGAGCATGGCTATCTGCTGACTCAAGGCGAGCTCGATGCCATAGACCTGGGCGATGAACATCACCGCGAAGGTGCAGTACATCATCGAGCCGTCGAGATTGAACGAATAGCCGAGCGGCAGCACGAAGCTCGCGATGCGATTGCTGGCGCCGAAACGTTCCAGTTCTTCCAGCGTCTTGGGGTAGGCGGCTTCGGAACTCGCGGTCGAGAATGCCAGCAGCAGCGGTTCGCGCAGACGACGAATGAGGCGCAGCACACGCGGCCCCAGGAACACGGCCCCGAGGCAAATCAACACCAGCCACAGGATCAACAGACTGAAATAGAACTCGGCCATGAATACGCCGTACACGGTCATGATGTGCAGGCCCTCCTTGGCCACCGTGCTGGCCAGTGCGCCGAATACCGCGAGCGGCGCGAGCAGCATCACATAGGACGTCACCTTCAGCATCACGTGACCGAGCACGTCCAGCACGTCGGCCAAGAGGCGGGTGCGCTCACCGAGCGCCGCCATCGCGGTGCCGAAGAACACCGCGAACACCACTATCTGCAGGATCTCGTTCTTCGCCATCGCATCGACCACACTGGCCGGAATGGTGTGTTCGATGAAGCCTTTCAGCGACAGTGCCGCGGTCTCGACACCGCTCGCAGTCCCGGCCGGCGGCGTGAGGTGCATGACCTTGCCCGGCTCGAACCAGGTGACCAGCACCAGCCCCAAGGTAAGGGAAATCATCGACGCGAACACGAACCAGGCAAGGGCCTTGCCTCCGACCCGCCCCACTGTCACCACATCGCCCATGCGCCCGATGCCGACGGTCAAGGTCGCGAACACCAGCGGCGCGATGATCATCTTGATGAGACGCAGAAAGATGAAGGGCAGCAGCGCCGCGCTCTCGGCAAAAGCGGCGGCACGGGCCGGCCACACTTCGTGCATGGCATAGCCGCTGGCGCTGCCCAGCAGCAGGGCCAGGACGATGACGAAGGTCAGCCGATTGGAACCGCGTCCGTGCGCGCCGCCGCCATGGGCGTGCGGGTGGCCATGCTGGGCCGGGTGATCGCTCACGATGGGAAGGAACGCACCGGGTTGCTGCCGTCCCAGCCTTTGGCGGCGTCCTCGACGAGCAGGAACAGGCGCTTGAACACCTCGTTGTTGTCCCACAGTTCAATGTAATGACCGACCGTGGCAACGGTGTCGAAGTAGGTCAGCTCCGCGCCACCCAGCGTGCATTGAAACGCGGCCTTGTGGCCGGCCGCGAGGTATTGCGCGCAGGTTGCGGCGTAGTCCACCGGCATGAGGCCGAAGTGATGCACACCGACACGGCCGGCATCGAGAAACTCCTTGTACACCGAGGGCGTATCGCAATGCTGCTCGATGAGCTCGATTTGCAAATCGCCGCTGTTGCCGACCGCGAGCGAGATGTCGACCTGCGAGGGCTGGCCGTAAAAGCGCTGATCGGCGAGCGGCGCATGGTCCATGCGAAAGAAGGGGCCGACCTTGAGCATGCCGGTCCAGTATTCGAGCGCGGCGTCGAGATCGCGCACCACATAGGCAAGCTGACGCACGGTGTATAGCGGCTGGGTCATGACATGTCCTCGCTGATGGTGAGGGTTCGATTAGAGCAAATCGCGGCGCAAAGTCGAAGCCGTGCGGGCCATGGAGCCGCTATCATGCACGGCCCGGAGCGGGCACGGCCGCCCTTGCAGAAACAGACATCATGAGCACACGCATACTCATCGAAGGCGTCGGCAGCGTCGGTGGACTGCTCGCCGGCGAACTCCTGTCCCACGGACACGACCTGACCCTGGTCACCGGCAACCCGACCATCACTGAAGCCATCACGCGCAACGGCATCGCCATCGACACGCCCGAGCGGAAATTCTCGGTCGCGGCCAGCGCCTATACCTCGTTGGACGATTTGCCGCGGGGCAGTCGTTTCGACAGTGCCTGGCTGTTGATGATGGCGGGCGCGGTGGAGGATGCCGCGCGTGCCACGCTTCCGCTGTTGACTGCCGACGCCTCGGTGGTGTCTTTTCAGAACGGCATGGTCGGCGAACGGATTGCCGCCCTGTGTGGCGCCGAGCGCGTGATCAATGCCAGCGTGGTGTTCGGTGCGGTGATGACTGCGCCCGGCTGTTATCTGCGCAATACACGCGGCGCGCTGTTCATCGGCCAGCCCGGCGTGCGCGAAGTGACGCCGCGCCTCGCCGCCCTCAAGGCGCTGCTCGATCTCGCGGCGCCCACCACGGTAAGCACCAATATCGAAGGCGTGCTATGGGCCAAGCTGGCGTGGAACTGCGCGGTGTCGGGGCTATGCGCGGTGTCGGGCCTGCTGCTCGGTGAAGTGGTCAGCACGACATCGGGCCAGGAGTTGTTTCTCGCCATCTATCGCGAGGCGCTCGATACCGCCCACGCCCATGGCATCGAACTCGAACGCATCGTCATCGATCATCCGCGTTTCTATCTGCCGCACGGCGCGAGCCCGGCGCTGCGCGCCGAACGGATGGCCGCGGTGGCGGGATTGCAAGAGCGCTACGGCGCGGTCAAACCCTCGGCTCTGCAGAGTCTGCTGCGTGGCCGCCGCACCGAGATTCCCTACCTGAACGGATACCTCGCAGAGCACGCCGCCGCGATCGGAAGCGCCGCGCCGCTGAACGCGGCAGTGACCGCCTGTATCGCCGACATCGAATGCGGGCGGCGCGGCCTGTCGCCTGACAATCTCGTCACCCTCGCGCTGCCGGCGCCGGCCTGATTTCCCACCCGTCTCACCCCGTCCTATACTGGCCCGAGGGGGACGTACATCGAATGTCATCGCGTGCCGCGCACGAGTGCCGCGGCAGATGACGTGCGTGGCTGTGCTGGTCTGCCCGACGCTCTTGTAACGAGTTGAAAGGGAGACGGACCTCATGACCGACACCTACCGCCTGCCGACCGCGCCGCAATCCATCGGCCGCGTTCTCGATGCCGGCACCAGGCTCTATCTGGCGAGCTTCCGGCGCGTGGTCGCGCTGGCGATCATCTCCCAGTTCGTGATTTTCGTGCCGCAGATGTTCCTGAGCGGCGCTTCCAGGGAAGCCGCCATGACTGACTCGCTGTGGATCATGGGCGTCGTGCTGGTCGCGGTGCTTGCAAGCATCGGCCCTAATCTGGCCGTGCTGCTGCGCTGCTGGCGTATCGCCCATGGCGAGGACATGGCGGCCGCCGACGCGTTGCGCAAGGGCTTTCGGAAAACACCGCGCGTCCTGCTCGCCGCTTTTCTCTACACGCTGGTGGTGATGGTCGGCATGGTCCTCTTGATCATTCCCGGCATCTACCTCGCCGGCGCCATGGTGCTGTTCGTCGTGCCGATGTTGTTCGAAGACTGCGGCGCGCGCGCCAGTCTGTCGCGCAGTCGCGAACTCATGCGCGGCCATTGGTGGCGTGGTGCGACCGTGCTTGCCGTGCCGCTGGTGCTGGTGACAGTGGTGCTGATCGTGGTGCAGGTGCTGCCGCTGTTCATCTTCGGCGCGGACTTCACCAGCGGCGATTTCAAACCCTCGCCCCTGGTCGAGTTCCTGAGCGGTGCGATCGGCACGCTGCTCTACGGCCTGCTGCTGCCGTGGAATTCCAGCGTCATGCTGGTGCTGTACAACGACCTGCGCCTGCGTCGTGAAGGGCACGACTTGAGTCAGCGGCTGGCGGGGCTGTCGGCCACCTCCTGAGCCCATGCGCGCGCCACTCACCGTGACGCGTCTCGCGCTCGCTGCCCTCATGCTGCTCGCGAGCGCCGTGCAGGCGGCGTCCACGCACAGCGGACCGAGTTGCCGCGCACGCCTGGAGCAGGCCTACACCCGCGGCACGATGCCGGACAACTTCGCTGCCCTGTGTGGGGCCGGTGATGCAGCGGGCCAGGGGCACGATCGCGACTGGCTGAGCGAGCTCGAGCTCGGCGCGGAAGTCGATATCGTGCGTTACTGGGATCTGCTGCGTCTTGCGGACGATCTCGACGGCGGAGCGTCGCCGCTGCCGCTCGCCAAGGCCTTGCTGCCGGACATCCTGGCGCAGACCAGACTCGACGCAACGCCGCCGCCGTCCTGGTGGGACCGTTTCCAGGCGTGGCTGAACAAGCGTCTCGATCAGCAGGACGACGTCGATTGGGCCTGGCTGGAGAAGTGGGTGCGCATGCTCGAACGCCATGGCGAGGCGCTGGCGGTGGCATTCCGAATCATGGTGGTGCTGACCCTGGTCGGGGTGCTGTACCTGATCCTGCGCGAGGTTGAGATACACGGTGGCCTGGCCTGGCCGTGGCGACGCAAGGCACGGCGCGCGCCGCTCGTCAGCGCGGTGCACGCCGGTACCGCGCCGCCGCTCGACTTCGCCGCGGTCCTTGCTCTGCCCGCCAGCGCGCGTACATCGGCCTTGCTGCGTTGGCTGCAACTCGAACTCTATGCGAGCAAACGCCTGCCAGACGACGACAGTCTCACCAATCGTGAACAACTCGCACTGCTCGCCGGCCACAGTCCGCCCTTGGCCGCACCCTACGCGCGCGTGCTGGATGCGGTCGAACCCTGCATCTACGGTGGTCATGCGCCCGTCGCCCTGGACGAACTCGCGGCGCAGGTCAGCGCCCTGCGCGACGCGGCGGCGTCATGAACGATCGTCTGTTCAGCGGCCTCGGCGCACTCGCGGCGCTGATCGTCTGCGTCGGTCTGCTGGCGCCGAGACCGGAACAAGGCGCACCGGTGTCGCGCCCCACGAGCACCGATCGCGGCAGCCATGGCCTGTATGGTTTGTTTGAATGGATCAAGCGCAGCCACGTGCCCGTCGATTCCTTGCGACGCCGGTATACGAGCTTATGGGAGATGGCGCCGGGCGGTGGTCACATGCTCGTCATCACGCTGCCGCAACGCACGCCCAGTCGCGACGACGAACTCGAGGATCTCGGTGCCTGGGTGGCGAACGGCAACACGGCGGTGGTGATGATAGGCGAAGTCACCGCGCCACCCTGGACGCTCGCCAATGCGCGGGCGGATGGCGACGACGGCCATGCGCTTCGCGTTGCGCTGGGATTTCATACCGAGCACAAGCAACCGGACAAGAAGAAGAAAGCAACTCCGCCGCTCGCACGCCTCAACGCGGCACTGGAAAAGCCCGCCGCACAATCGAGCCTGCGACCGGCCGGCGTCCATCCCCTCCTCGATGGCGTTGAACAGTTACGCAGCGATGGTGACGTGCTGCGCGACATCACGTTTGAACTCGAACCCGAGAAGAAAATGAGCGCATGGCCCGCCTTGCTCACAGGCAGCGGTGTGCGCCCGCGGGACCTGTGGCTGGGGCGCCTGGGCAAGGGTCGCGTGGTGGTGCTGGCCGATCCGGCGATGTTCGGCAATTGTCACCTCGGCGCCGCGGACAACGCGCGCCTGTTCAACAATCTGCTCGCCTTCGCGCGCACGGACCAAGGCCGGGTCCTGTTCGACGACATGCATCAAGGCGTGAGCGAACTATATGACCCTCAGGCCTTTGCCCGCGATCCGCGCGTGTATGGCTCGCTGCTGTTTCTGCTGACGCTGTGGCTGGTGTGGGTGATTGGAAATGGCAATCGCTTCGGGCCGGTGCAGAGCGAGCGCGACAGCGACATCGAGATGACCTATGCCGAAGCGGTGGGTGGCCTGCTCGCGCGGCAGGCCGCGCCACGGAATGTCGCACTGGCCTTGATTGCGGCCTTTGCGCGCGATTGCCGACGACGCCATCCCGGCCTGTTCGAACACGGTTTCGACAGCGCACGACTCGCGCGCCTGCCCGGCCTCTCGCCGGCCGCGCTCGCCGGCCTCGAGGCCGCGCAGGATGCGCTCGCGCATGGTCGCAGCCCCGATCTCATCAAACTCACCAACCATCTGCGAACCCTCAGGATGCGCCTATGACCGCCGCCCCCCAATTACTGGAGGCCTTCACCAGCCGGATTGTCGACACCGCATTCGGTCTCGAACCGGTGTTGCGCAATCTCGTCATCGCCACGGTGGCGCGCGGCCACGTGCTGCTGCAAGGGGTGCCCGGTATCGGCAAGACGCTGCTGGCGCGCGCTTTCACCCGCGCGCTGGGCGGCCGCTTCGAGCGCGTGCAGGGCACCGCCGATCTGCTGCCCGCCGACCTCACCGGGGTGCATGTCCTGAACAAGGATCGCAGCGGCTTCGCGTTGCGCCCCGGGCCCTTGTTCGGCGATGTGGTGCTGGTCGACGAAATCAATCGCAGCGGCCCCAAGACCCAGTCGGCCATGTTGCAGGCGATGGAGGAACGCGCCATCGCCATCGATCGCAAGGTCTACCCGCTGGCCGCAGACTTCATGGTCATCGCCACCCAGAATCCCTTTGAGTTCGAAGGTACCTACGCGCTGCCCGAATCGCAGCTCGACCGCTTTCTCATGCTGGTCGAAATGCACTATCCGTCCATCGATGCCGAACGTGCTGTGCTGACCGCCTACGACAGCCCCGACAGTCGCTATCCCGAACGTCTCGACAACATCACGCCAGTGCCCGACGGCCTGCTCGCCGCGGCGCGCGCGCAAGCCGCGGCCGTGCACGTCAGTCCGGCGGTCTATGACTATGCGCTCGCCATCGCGGCGGCCACCCGCAGTCACCCGCAGGTCAGTCTCGGACTCTCGACGCGCGGACTGCTGGCCTTGATGCGTTGCGCGCGTGTCGAAGCCAGTCTCTGTGGTCGCGACTATGTCAGCCCCGACGACCTCAAGGGTCTGGCCAAGGTCTGTGTCGCACACCGCCTGGTGCTCGCGCCGGAAGCATCGTTGGAAGGCCTCAGCGCCGAAGCCGTGCTGAACGACGCGCTCACACGTATCGAAGTGCCGCGCGCGTGATCGCGACGCCCTCCATGCCCGCGATGGGTCGCGCGCTGCGCCGTCCATGCATCTGACCGCGCGCAGTTACGCCGTGTTGTGTGCGGTCGCGCTTTGCGGCATCGCGGCGCAATGGGGCGCGGCGTGGCTCGCTGAAGTGTGGCGCGGACTGGCCGCGAGTCTGCTGCTGTTGCTGGTGTACGAAGCCCTGCATACCCGCCGCCAGCCGCTCGCCTGTGTGCGTGAACTCGCGGCGCGCCTGCATCTCGGCAAAGCCGCGCCCCTCACGGTGCATCTGCATAACCCGACAGGGCAAACACTCGCGGTGCAAGTCATGCAGCCGCTGCCCGTCACCTTGCGCGGCCCGCAGGATGTTCTGCACTACACGCTCGCCGCCGGCGGCGATGGCAGCCAGAGTGTGCAAGTCGTACCCAGCGCCTTGGGCGAACTCGCGTGGCAGGATGTTCACCTGCGCGTGCGCGGCATGCTGGGACTTGCGTGGTGGGAGCGGCGTTTGGCGGTGCCCGGTCAACACAGCGTGGTGCCCGACAGTCTCACCAGCGCCGAGCGTCATCGCGCCAGCGGTGGCAGCGGCGCCATCGCCGGCACGCAGCGCGGCCAGGGTTTCGAACTGCTGGGCCTGCGCCCCTATGTGCCGGGCGATCCGCTGCGCACCCTGGACTGGAAGGCGACCGCCCGCAGTCAGCAGTCGTGGGTGCGGATCTTCGCGCAGGACGAACGCCTGGAATTGCTGTTGATGCTCGACACCAGTCGCCTCAGCGCGCTGCCCGCCGGCGATTTGAGCCGCCTTGCACGCTATGTGAACGTCGCCGCGCGCCTCGCCGAATACGCGCAGCGTCATGGCAACGCGGTGGGCCTGCTGAGCTTTTCCGACGAGGTCCACGAACAACTGCGCCCATCCGCCGCCGCCAGTCATCTGCCGGCCCTGCGCGCCGCACTGGGCCGCGCGCGACCGCGCGCGGTCGAGGCCAGTCTGCTGCAGGCCGCGCTGCAAGCCCGCCATCTGCTCGGACAGCGATCGCTGGTGGTGATCTTCACCGATCTCGACGTCGAGGATCGCGGCGGTCAGTGGCTGGAGGGCATCGCCTTGCTGAGCGCGCGTCATCTGCCCTTGCTCGCCAGCGTGCGCGACGAAGCGCTGGAACAGCAGCGCAAGCGCGCAGCGCAGGCGTGGCGGGACCCCTACGACGTGCTCGCCGCGCTCGAGATAGACCAGGCCTCGCGCGCCAATCAGGCGCGCGCGCGGCGCCTCGGCGCGCGGGTGATCTGCGCGCGTGCCGCCGATCTCGATCGCGCCGTGCTGGCGGGTTATGACGATGTGCGCGCGCGGCGGCGCGTGTGAATCTCAGGCGGTCGGCGAGCGTTTCCACATGCCGCTCATGACGACGAACAGCAGGAATTCAAAGGCACAGCCGATCACCACGCGCGCGGCGAGCGGATAGCTGTCATTGGGCGAGACGTACCCTTCGATGATGCCGGCGCCGACCAGGAACAGCACACAGACCAACAGCACCTGGCCGGCCTCGATCACGGCGCGCTGGAACGCCCGTGCGCGGCTGTGCGGACCAGGCCGCGCGAGTGCTTCGCCGAGACTTACGCCGGCCGTCGCCGCAATGCAGATCACCGACAACTCCACCACCCCATGGGCGATGACGAAACGGAACAACTCATCGGCGAGATCGTAACGCGCGGTGAAGGCGAAAGCGCCGCCGAGCATGAAGCCGTTCATGAGCAGGATGTAAAGCGTGCCGAGTCCATAAAAGCTGCCGAGCGTGAAAGCGAACAGCGCAACCACGATGTTGTTGCTCATGATGCTGAAGGCGAGAAAAGCCGGCGGCACCACCGCTAACAGGCCGTCGGTCCACAACTCACCACTCTGCACCGAACGGATCATGCCCTCGGAAGCGATGAGGCCCGCCAGCTCCGGAAAGCGATTCACCAGCCAGGCACCGGCCAGCGCCGCCAGGGCGAAAATGCTCACCACCACCGCCAGCCGCGCACGCAGGGCACGCATGCGCAGTGCGATGGTAGTGCCGAACAAGCGCCGCGCCTGATCACGCCAGCGCGCGGGCGTGCGATAGAGTCTCGCGCTGCTCGCCGCCAGCAAGGCTTCCAGGCGCAGCGTGAGGTCGACGCGCGTCCCGAGCACACTGCGCGCCAGGCCGACATCGGTGGCGAGACCGGCATGGGCCCGGGCAATGGCGATGACCTCGGCGCTGTCGCGCGTGCCGCCGTCGCGACTGCTTTCCACCCAGGCCGCGAGGCGATGCCAGCTTGCTTCACGCCCGAGCAGCCAGCGTTGCAATCCGCGTGGCGAAGACGTGTTCATGTCGAGCCCACCGCCGCGGTCAGCGCGGTAAGGCGCGCATGCAACTGGGTCACGTCGAGTTCGGCGCCGGGCGCCTCGCCCAGACGCGTGAGGAGATTCGCGGCAAGCTCGCGACGGCGCGGCTCATCGAGTTCCTTCCAGCGCGCCAGCACATCGGCGGCCAGACGCAGCAACTCGGGATCGTGTCCCCCGCCATGCGCATGGCGCCCGATGGCGCGGCGCAATTCGCGCGCATCGTGGGCGACATAGACCAGCACCGTGCCCGCCGCCAGATCGCCGAGTCGCACCTGTCTTTGCGTCACCAGACAACACACCACGCCGACGCAATAGAACATCGGCATCGAGTCGATGAGACGAAACACATTGCGCAGCAGATGGGCCGACACGCCGGCGCTGCGTCCATCCTGCGCCACCACGCGCACACCGGCCATGCGTTTGCCCGGCGAGCTGCCTTGCATCAATACTTCCAGCACCGGGTGATACAGCAGATAGAGCGCGGATGCCGGTAGGGTCACCAGCGTCGAGGCCACTCCGCGGCCCGGCAGAGGCAGCGCGTAACGCTTCGCCAGCCAGCCGGCCGCCAGGCACAGCAGCAGCCAGGCGACCGCCAGCAACACGCGAAGATGCCAGTCGATGAGAAACGCGTAGCTGCGGGCACCGATGCCCGCGACCTGCAGGCCGACCGACAATCCCTGCCCGCTATCGACCGCGATGCGATCACCTTCCATGGTGTTGTTCATGGCTGTGATACCAAGGCTTCGCTCCAGGTCTCACCGCGCTGATAGGCGGCCAGTCGAGCTTCCCTTGCGCGCAGCAGCTTTTTCTTGCACCGGCAGTCGTCGTCCGTCACGGCATGACGTTCGGCGCCGATCGCCTCGGCAAAACGTCCGGCGCGGGCATAGGCCGCCGCCAGCACTTCGAACATTTCGATATCGGTCGAATGACCGTCACGCAGGGCCGGCTCGATGAGACGCACCGCGTAGGCGCCGTCCTCGAGAGTGCTGCTGGCGCTGGTCGCGAGCAATTCCGCGAGGGCGTCGTCGGCCATGCTGCTGCCGCTGGCATGCACGGCTTCGAACAGCGCGCGCGCTTTCGCCAGCGCGGCCGGGTCGCGTTGCCGGGCATGGAGTTCGCCGAGATGATACTGACCGGCCGGCAGCTGCTGTGCGGCGCTGAGTTCCAGCCACTGTCTGGCCTGGGCGAGGTCTTGCGCGATGCCATTGCCATAACGATAACGCAGACCGAGATCGAGCTGCGCCTGGGCATCCCCGGCGCGCGCCTGGCGTTCGATGTCGGCCCATTGATCGGTCTGCGCGCAGGCAGTCAGCAGCGCGATGGCCAACCATGCCAGCGTGCGCGCCAGCTGGCGCGTGGGCGCAACCACGTTCAAAGCTCCCTCCTTGCTGGCGTGACAGTGCCGCGGGCTTCCTGTCATCGGCCCCATGTACCGCGCTGCAGGTCGCGGATGATTTCGCCCCGGCAACGTCACCCGCGCGACGCGCGTCCCTCAGTTCAAAGTAGACGGTTTGGCCTCGATGCCCGCCAGACGCGCCGCGAGCTGCGCGCGCAACGCGTCGTTCGGTGCGAGCTTGATGGCGCACTCGAGTTCATGCCGCGCCATGCCCGGCACGCCGAGCGCCAGCCACGACTCGACGCGCTCCATATGGATGGCCAGCGGTTGCGGGGCGACGGCGAGCTGATAGTCCGACAGTTCGATGACCTCGGCGTGATTGCCCTGACCGAGCGCAAGCAGGCGCAGGTTGTTCAGCATGCGCAGCATCACGTCGACGGGCGTCGCTATCTGAAATGCGCCGTCTTCCGGCAGGTCGTTCGCCGCCAGCCAGGCGCGGCAGTTGTCGCGGGAGGTCAGTTGCATGGTGAAGGGGTCGACCAGCTGGCCGTCGATCATGACCAGGAAGTGCCGCGGGAAATTGATACCCGCGGCCGGCAGGCCGCATCGCTCGGCGACGCCGATGAGCACCATCGCGAGCGAAATCGGAATGCCGCGACGTTCGCGCAGTACCGCGGCCAGCGAACTGTTGGCGGTGCGGTAGTAATCGGTGGCACCGGCAAAGCCGAGCCGATGCAGACAGGCCACCACTTCGACCGCGCTGCTGCCGGCGGCCGCCGCGAGGCGCGTCAACTCGGCGCGACACCACTCGACATCAAGGCCCTTGTCGACCGTTCGCCCGACCAGCAAGGCGGCTTCGACTACGCCGCGCGGCGCGGCGATGAAATCGCGGAAATCCTGCAACAGTTCGGTGTTGGCCATGATGACTGCATTCTAGCGGTCTCACAGCCTGATATTCGAATGGTGCGTGGCGCGATGCCGCCGCGGGCGCTTGCATGGCGCGCCAGAGCTTGCACAATGCCGGCCTGCGCCGCCGCCGGCCGCGCATCCACATCAAACCAGGAGCCCACCCACCATGAGTGACCCCATACTCGAAGCCAGCACCAGCGGCTGGATAGCCCAGCATCGCGAGAAATACCTCAAGGACGGCGCCGCCGGCCATTTGTGGGACTCGACCTTCGCCGGCGGCCCGGGCCCGCTGCCGACCCTGCTGCTGACCACCGTCGGCGCCAAGTCCGGTCAGGAATCGGTGATGCCGCTGCTGTACGGCAAGGTCGCCGGTGGTTACGCCATCATCGCCTCGAAAGGCGGCGACCCCAAGCATCCCGGCTGGTTTCACAACCTGAACAAGCAGCCGGAGCGCACGGCGCAGGTAGCGACCGACGTCTTCAAAGCCCGTTCGCGCATCGCGACCGGCGCCGAACGCCAGGCCATCTGGGACCAGATGGCGGCCATGTATCCCCCCTTCACCGCTTACCAGGCCAAGACCGCCCGTGAGATTCCGGTGGTGGTGCTCGAGCCGCTGGCGTAGCCCCGAGGCCGGCGCGTCGTCACGCTGCGCCGGCCCTGAATCGGCTCGACGACTTCAAGTATCGGCCAGATAGTCCGCCAGGAAATCGACGAACACCCGCACCCGGCTCGGCACATGGCGGGTATGGGGATAGACCGCATACACGCCGAGGTCATAGCCGCTGTACTCGGCCAGCAGAGGCAGCAACCGGCCCGCTTCCAGATCCTCGCGCACCACGAACGCCGGACACAGGCCAATACCGGCGCCGCTGACCAGGACGTGGCGCACCATCACCGCACTGTTGACCTGCAGGCGCCCGGCCACGCGCACGTTGAACGTGCGCGAACCCTGCACGAAACGCCAATTGCCCGGCTGGCGCAGATTGGTGTCGAGAATCAGATCGTGCTCGACCAACTGTTCTGGGGTGTGCGGGGTGCCACGCCGCGCGAGATAGTCGGGTGAAGCACAGGTGACCATGGAACTCGATGCCAGGCGACGCGCCAGCAGGCTGGAATCCTCCAACTGGCCGATGCGGATGGCGACGTCGAAACCGTGGTCGACCAGATCCACCACGCGATCGGTCAGCACCAGCTCGACCTTGAGGTCGGGGTAACGCAGCAGGAATTCACGCAAGGCCGCCGACAGATGCAATTCGGCGAAGGTCTGCGGGCCGGCTACGCGCAGTACGCCGCGTGGCGAGGCCTGGTTCTGCTGCACATTGCTTTCGATGTCGTCGAGGTCGGCCAGAAGCTGCGCGCAGCGTTCGAAGTAAGCGCGCCCGGGATCGGTCAGACGGACCTGACGGGTGGTCCGCACCAGCAGTTGCACGCCCAACGCCCCCTCCAGCATTGCCAGTTGTTTGCTGACCATGGCCTTGGAGCGGCCGAGCAGGCGCGCTGCGGTCGAGAAACTGCCGCTCTCGGCCACTTTGACGAAAGCGCGCATGGCATTGAGCTTGTCCACGGTGACCTCGCACTGTCGTCGATTTCGAAACAACGAATTTCATTTCGGCGGGATTGTATAGCCAGCGGCGACTACCAATAATGCCCCGACCCGTGCCAGGCGCACACTCGATCCCAGGTTGGCCATCATCGACCCCATTGCTTCCTTGTTCGTGTCCCACGGTGCGCCCACCATTCTTCTCGAGGACCGCCCGGCACGACGCTTTCTCGATACGCTCGGCGCCACACTCGGCCGCCCGCGTGCCATCCTGGTGGTGACCGCCCACTGGGAAACCGACGAAGTCTGTCTTTCGAGTGGCACCCAGCCCGGCACCATCCACGATTTCTTCGGCTTCGCCCCCGCGCTATACGAGATGCGCTACGGCGCCTGCGGTGACGCCGCCCTCGCGCGCGACATCGCCAGGCGTCTCGATGCAGCCGGCATCGCCGCGCACTGTGACGACACCCGCGGTTTCGACCACGGCACCTGGGTGCCGCTGGCCTGCATCTACCCGCAGGCCGACATCCCGGTGGTGCAGATGTCCATCTGTCCGCAGCAGTCGCCCTTGTTCCACTGGCGTCTCGGCCGCGCGCTCGCGAGCCTGCGTCACGACGATGTGCTGGTGATGGGCTCGGGTTCGGTGACGCACAATCTGGCGGACTTCCGCGCCCGCCGCGCGACGCCCGAGGCCGAACAGACGCCGGCCTACTGCGAACAATTCTGCGACTGGCTCGAGGCGCGCATCGCAGCCGGCGACAGCGATGCGGTGATCGGCTACCGCGACAGCGCGCCCCATGGCGAGCGCGCCCATCCCAGTGCCGAACATTTTCTGCCCCTGCATGTCGCACTCGGTGCCGCCGGCGTGTCATGGTCGGGGGCGCGACTGCACCACAGCTACATGTATGGTGTGGTGGCCATGGACTGCTATCTATTCCGCTCGGGCCGCGGCGCCGCTCATTGACGGCGACGCGCTCTTTCATCAACGCACAAGGAGAATTTCATGCACGTCATTTCCAAGGGGACACTCGCCGCCGCAGTTTTCGCTGCGACCGGCGCCTTCAGCGCAGGCGCACCGGCCGCCGATTTCCAGATCGACCCGACCCATTCCTTTGTCGAGTTCAAGATTCAGCACCTCGGCTACAGTTGGATGTTCGGTCGTTTCGACAAGCTCGCCGGCAGCTTCAGCTATGACCCGGCCAAGCCCGAGGCCAGCAGCATCGCCATCGACGTCGATACGACCTCCATCAACACCAACCACGCCGAGCGCGACAAGCACCTGCGCGGCAAGGATTTCCTGGAAGTCGACAAGTTCGGCAAGGCAAGCTTCAAGAGCACCGGCTACAAGGGCAGTGCCGACAAGGGCGTGCTGTCGGGCGTACTGAGCTTCCACGGCGTTGAAAAGCCCATCGAAGTGGCGGTCAGCAAGGTCGGCGAAGGCAAGGATCCGTGGGGCGGCTACCGCGCCGGCTTCATCGGCACCTACACCATGACGCGCGCCGACTTCGGCCTCAACTACGAGCTCGGGCCGGCTTCAACGACCGTCGAGTTGACCTTCGGCGTCGAGGGCGTCAAGAAGTAAACTCGCTACCCTGCGCCCGGCCAACGCGCCGGGCGCATACCGTCAAATCCAGGGAGATAGACATGACTGAACCCGTCCGCGCTTCGAATACCCCCTACGCCGTCGACGTTGAAGCCGGCAAGAGCTACTGGTGGTGCGCCTGTGGCAAGAGCGCCAAGCAGCCGTTCTGTGATGGCGCCCATAAAGACACCGACATCACGCCGCTCAAGTACGAGGCGACCGAAGCAAAGAAGGTTTATTTCTGTGGCTGCAAGGCGACCAGCAAGGCGCCGATGTGCGACGGCACTCATTCCAAGGGCTGACCGGTAACATCACGGCCGCAGGTGCGAATTCATTCGCACCTGCGGCGCGCCACGGACACGCGCTCTGGAATGAATGTGCGAATGCATTCACACCTACGGAAGACGACCCCGAAGATTTCCGCTGGAGGTGCGAATTTATTCGCACACCCGGCGCGACGGGTTTCAGGCGGTAACGAAGCCGCCTAGATATCCCATCCCGGCAAGCCTTCATCGGGCTGCACGCCAAACGAATTCAAGGCCATCGACACCAGGTTGTACTGGCCGACCGTGAACACGAGATCCATCAGCTGCTCGGTATCGAGATGGCGCGCGAGCGCGTTCCAGGTCGTGTCGCTGACGAAGGCATCGGCATGCAATTCATCGGTCGCCTGCAGCAGCAGCCGATCGAGTTCCGACAGGCCGGGGGTCGAGGGGCCGGTCTTGGCGCTGCGAATCTCGTCATCGCTCATGCCGTATTTGCGCGCCACCTGCACATGCTGACCCCATTCGTAACCGGCCTTGCACAGATAGCCGATACGCAGGATCAACAACTCCCGTTCGCGCGGTGCGAGACTCTGTTTGAACAGCACATGGTTGGCGAACACCATCCAGCGCTTCATGAGATCGGGATGATTGGTGAGAGTCTTGAAGATATTGAAATCGCTGCCGGCCTTCACGAACGGCTGCATCGCCTCGCGGGCGGTGTCGTTCCATTGCGAGGATTCGAGTGGCGGAATACGGGGCGCGGACAGACGCATGGTGAAACTCCCAGGACAATCGAGGTAGAAGGTATGCGTCATGATGCCACGCGCGCCAAGCAATCCCCTTCCCCGATTCGGGGTGCGATGCTCGCCGGTCAGTGGCTGATCGACGGCCATGCCGGCGACGGGGTGCACGCCCGCGCGCAGAACCGGCTGCAGGCTGCCGATGTGGAAATCGGTGGCAGGATCCACGCGTCCTATACCCAGGCCGGGCTCGCCGAGGAGTTCTTCATCGACCTCGCCGTCAGGCGCGATATCGGCTGAGCGTTCAGCGTTCCGGGTGCGGCGCGGGTGCGGGGGCTTCGCCTTGGGTGTCCTGCGGAATCGGCGCCGCTTCCGGGCGCGTCGCGATGTAGAGCGCCACCAGGCTCAAGGTGCCGCATACACCGGCGCCGATGAGGAGCGAGCGGGTCATCGCCACGCTCGCGAGTGCCGACACCGCCATGGCGGTCAGCGCCGCGCGCTTGCCGCGTGCGTCGATCACGCCGTGATCCCGATAGCGCTTGAGCGGCGGGCCGAACACCGGGTGGGCGAGCATGTATTCGGCCGTGGCCGGATGGCTGCGCGCGAAGCAGGCCACCGCGCCTATCCAGAACACCGTGGTCGGTAGCAGCGGCACCACCACACCCACCGCACCGAGGGCGAACAAGGCGGCGCCCGCCAGCATCCAGAGCAGGCGGGGCAATCCACGCACGGGCGTCGGCGATGAAGTCAGCATGGGTGACATTGTCACGCTTGCGGCCGGGCGTCGCCAATCTTTGCCGGGCGGGATGCGCCGGGGCCGCGCTCGGCGCCCACAGCTGGCCGGCATCAGGTGCGGCCTCGAGTACCGCCGTTGACGCGCCTCAGTGCGCCAGTTCAGTGAGCCGCGCGTCCAACAGCTTCTGCACATCGATGCGACAACCGCCACACTGACTGCCGGCGCCGGTGACATTGGCGATGGCGCTGACGCTGGCGTGCCCCGCCTGCATGGCGGCGCGGATGCGGCCAGCACCGACCTGGCGACAGGAGCACACCAGCGCGCCCTGCTCGTCACAGGCGTCCTGATCGCGACCGGCCAGCAATGCCATGCGCTGCGCGGGCGTGATGACGACACCGAGCAAGGAATTGACGAAGTCGCGCGCGACACTGACCGGTTCGCGGGCGACATAAAGCGCGGCATGCACGCGCCCCTCGCGCAACGACAGACCGCGCCAGGCGCCGCGCGCATCATCGCGATAGACCACCCACTCATCCTGCGCCGTGACGTCGCCACACAGACGCGCGAACCAGGCATCGATGTCATCGAGGGCGCGACTGTCGGCGCACTCGATGCGCCAGCCGCCCTCGCAGGGCATGCGCGCCCAGTAGGCGCAGTCGGGGGTGACCGTCGCGGCGGTGATCGCGTAGCCATACCAGGCCGCCCCATAGCGCTGCATCGCGACCGTCGCGGCCTTGGACTCCGGTTGACCGGAAAGCGGATCGGTCACCGCCGCGATCAGGCCATTGATCAGCGCGCTGCTGGCATGGGCGGCGGAGAAATGCATGGGCACGAACAGCGTGCCCGGCGCCTGCGCGGCGGTCACGCGCACGCGCGCCAACACCCGCTGCGCGCCTCGGCGCAACTCGGCGATATCCGCGAGGTTCAGTCCGAGGCGCTGCGCATCGTCGGGATGCACGTCGACATAGGGTTCGGCGGTATGGTTGGCAAGACGCGCGACACGACCGCTGCGGGTCAGGGTATGCCATTGGTCGCGCATGCGACCGCTGTTGAGAACGAAGGCGTGCTGCTTGTCGCGACGCGCCAGCGGCGCGCGATAAGGCGTGGCGACGAAACGCGCGCGGCCATCGGCATGGGCATAGTTGCCATCGGCGAACAGACGCCGTTCAGGGCGCGGCATGCAGCCGGCCGGTAGTGGCCACTGTTGCGGCGTGAATTCCTCGTAGCCGCGCGCATCAAGGCTCGCGAGCGCGCCGAGATCAAGCACACGCGTGCCATCGAGGCAGGTCAGGGCGGCGTACTCGCGCAGGATGTCGGCCGGACCGGCATAGTCGAAGCCCGCGCCATGGCCCATGCGTTTCGCCACTTCGCACACCATCCACCAATCGGGCCGCGCCTCGCCCGGCGCCGCCACAAATGCGCGCTGGCGTGAAATGCGCCGCTCGGAATTGGTCACCGTGCCGTCCTTCTCACCCCAGCCCGCGGCCGGCAACACCACATGGGCGGCCTGCGCCGTCACGCTCTCGGCACTGATGTCGGACACCACCACGAACGGACACTGCGCCAGCGCCGCCGCCACGGCGCCGCTGTCCGGCAGGCTGACCAGCGGATTGGTGGCCATGATCCACAGCGCCTTGACGCGTCCATCGGCGACCGCTTCGAACATTTCCACCGCTTTCAAACCGGCGCGGGAAGCGATGCGCGGGCTGTTCCAGAACGCCTGCACACGGGCCGCCGCGCCGGGTTCGTCGAACTCGCGGTGGGCCACCAGTGTATTGGCCATGCCGCCCACTTCGCGTCCGCCCATGGCATTGGGTTGCCCGGTCAAGGACAAAGGCCCCGCACCCGGCAGGCCGATGCGTGCCGTGGCGAGATGGCAGTTGATGATGGCGTTGACCTTGTCGGTGCCGGCGCGCGATTGATTGACGCCCTGGGAATAGGCGGTGACGGTGCGCGCGTTGGCGGCGAACCAGTGATAGAACTGCATCACGTCGTCACGCGCCAGCTGGGTGATGTCGCACACCGTCTCGATGTCGTAGTCGCGCGCGATGCTGAGCGCCGCGTCGAAGTCGCGCGTGTGCGCGGCGATGTAGTCGCGGTGACAGAACTGCGCGTCGTCGAGAAAACGCAGCAGGCCGTTGAACAGTGCCACATCGCTGCCGGGGGCGATGGCGAGATGGAGATCCGCGTCATCGCAGGTCGCGGTGGCGCGCGGGTCGATGACCACGACGCGCGTGCCACGCGTGGCGCGCGCCGCGACCAGGCGCTGATGCAGCACCGGATGACACCAGGCGAGATTGGAACCGACCAGCACCACCAGATCGGCCTGATCCAGATCGCCATAGACGCCGGGCACGATGTCTTCGCCAAACGCGCGTTTGTGACCGGCGACGGACGAGGCCATGCACAGCCGACTGTTGGTATCGATATTGGCCGCGCCGACATAGCCCTTCATGAGCTTGTTGGCGACGTAATAGTCTTCGGTGCTCAATTGTCCCGACACATAGAAGGCGACGGACTCGGGCCCGTGCTCGGCGATGGTCGCCGTGAAACGCGCAGCGACTTCGCCGAGCGCCGCCGCCCACGCCACGTCGCGTCCGGCCATGCGCGGCCGCAGCAGCCGGCGCGGGTGGGACAAGGTCTCGCCCAGCGATGCGCCCTTGGCGCACAAGCGCCCCTGGTTGGCGGGATGGGTGGGATCGCCCGCGATGGTCACGGCGCCGTCGTCGTTCACGCTGACCAGCATGCCGCAGCCGACACCGCAGTAAGCGCAGGTGGTCTTGGTGGTACGCATGTTCATCGCTTCAGTCCACGCCCACGGCCAACGGCAGGCCGAGCGCGATGCGCCCGTCCACCACCTTCACCGGCAGGCTCGTCACGCAGCCGTGATCGGGCGCCTGCACGCGCCCCGACTCGAGACCGATGACCTGGTTGTGCAGCGGACAGGTCACATGGGCGCCATGCACGATGCCCTGACTCAAGGGGCCGTTGCGATGGGGGCAACGATCCTCAAGCGCAAACACGCGGTCGTCCATGGTGCGGAACAACGCGATGTCCATCCACGGCGTTTCCACCCGTCGCGCGCCACGCCGGGGAATGTCATTGACGAGGCCGACATCCAGCCAGTGGCGTTGCTCTGCATTCATGCGCTCACCCTTGGGCGCGCGATACGCGCCATCAATCGGAACTCGCCGTTCTCGCGACCATGGGCACGCTGCGCCCAGGGGTCATGCTGCGCGAACTTCTGTCCGCGCTCGAAACGGGCCAGGAGCGCGGCGCGCATATCGGGGCGATGGACGATCAAATCGCGCACCGTCTGCACACCGACCCGCGCCGCCCAGGTATACATGCGTTCCAGATAATGGCCTTGCTCACGGTAGAGCTGCATTGTCGCCGCGCAGTATTCCAACACTTCGTCCTCGCTCGCGACATTGCACAGGATCTCGGTGGCCTTGAGATGCATGCCGGCGGCACCGGCGAAGTGCAGTTCATAACCGCTGTCGACACAGATGACGCCGAAGTCCTTGCAGGTCGCCTCGGCGCAATTGCGCGGACAACCGGACACCGCGAGCTTGACCTTGTGCGGTGTCCACGCACCCCACAGGTATTTTTCGAGACGGATGCCAAGGCCGGTCGAGTCCTGCGTGCCGAAGCGACACCAGTCCGTACCGACGCAGGTCTTGACGGTGCGCAAGGCCTTGCCGTAGGCATGACCGGAGACCATGCCGGCCGCGTTCAACTCGGCCCACACCGCCGGCAAGTCCTGCTTGCGCACGCCCAGCAGATCGATGCGTTGGCCGCCGGTCACTTTCACCGCCGGAATGGCGAAGCGCTCGGCGACATCGGCGATGGCACGCAACTCGGCGGGTGTGGTCATGCCGCCCCACATGCGCGGCACCACCGAGAACGTGCCGTCCTTCTGGATATTGGCGTGGGCGCGTTCGTTGATGTATCGCGACTGCGCGTCATCGACATACTCGCCAGGCCAGGCGGCGAGCAGGTAGTAGTTCAAGGCCGGCCGACATTTCGCGCAGCCGCAGGAGGTCGTCCACTCCAGGCTCTGCATGAGTTCGGCAATGGATTTCAACTCCTTGGCCAGGATCAGACGCCGCACTTCGTCGTGACCGAGCGAGGTGCAGGCACACATCGGGGCGATGGCATCGACGTTGTAGGCGGCGCCGAGTTGCAGCTTCAACAATTGTTCGACCAGGCCGGTGCAGGAACCGCAGGACGACGAGGCCTTGGTGTGGGCGCGCACTTCGTTCAGGGATTTCAAACCCTGGCTGGCGATGGCGGTGACTATCCT
>Ga0208492_1000710_pt1 | contig 26033 bp, 19 predicted proteins | sample Subbioar_CSW14AB_FD_184820 | JGI IMG/M metagenome (GOLD analysis project Ga0208492, IMG submission 184820) | Serpentinite rock and fluid subsurface biosphere microbial communities from McLaughlin Reserve, California, USA - CR12Mar_CSW14AB (SPAdes) | ecosystem: Environmental > Terrestrial > Deep... | reverse complement strand
TCGGGCGCATGGCGAGGGCAGTATCCACCCGGGACGGGGGTGACACACCCGGGCTCTCCCTGTGCCATTTCGGTACAGCGTGCTTCGTTGACACAGCGCAGGGATTCGGTGGGTGACAACGGGTTCGCCCGGGGTGGTCGGGATGCCGTCCAGGGGGCTCGATCGGTGGGCTCAGGTCGAACCCCAGGTGGCACGCGCCCTGCGCTGAAAGAGGGGCGGCGGGCCACAAGCCCTCGGGCAGGTCTGATCTCCCGCCTGCCCACCGCAACCCGATTCAAGGCACATCGCTCACCCACCAGGAGACCCGCATGCTCTACGCCGCCCCCGGTACCCCCGGCTCCCCCGTCACGTTCAAGTCGCGTTACGACAATTTCATCAATGGACAGTGGGTTGCGCCCGTCAAGGGCCAGTACTTCGACAACGTCACGCCGGTGACGGGTCGGGTGTTCTGCCAGGTGGCGCGCTCGACGGAAGAGGACATCAACCTGGCGCTGGACGCCGCGCACGCCGCGGCCCCGGGCTGGGCCAGGACCTCGGTGGCGCAACGCGCCGCGCTGCTCAACAAGGTCGCCGACCGGCTGGAAGCGAACCTGGAGATGCTGGCCGTGGCCGAGACCTGGGACAACGGCAAGCCGGTGCGCGAAACGCTGGCCGCCGACATCCCGCTGGCGATCGATCACTTCCGCTATTTCGCGGCCTGCGTGCGCTCGCAGGAGGGCTCGCTGGCCGAAATCGACGATCACACCGTGGCCTACCACTTCCACGAGCCGCTGGGCGTGGTCGGGCAGATCATCCCCTGGAACTTCCCGATCCTGATGGCGGCATGGAAGCTGGCGCCCGCGCTGGCCGCGGGCAACTGCGTGGTGCTCAAGCCCGCCGAACAGACGCCGGTGGGCATCCTGGTGCTGGCGGAACTCATCGCCGACATCCTGCCGCCGGGCGTGCTCAACATCGTCAACGGCTTCGGGCTGGAGGCGGGCAAGCCGCTGGCCTCGAGCAAGCGCATCGCCAAGATCGCCTTCACGGGTGAGACCTCGACGGGGCGACTGATCATGCAGTACGCCAGCCAGAACCTGATCCCGGTCACGCTGGAGCTGGGCGGCAAGAGCCCCAACATCTTCTTCGATGACGTGATGGCTCAGGACGACGAGTTCTTCGACAAGGCACTCGAAGGCTTCACGCTGTTCGCGCTGAACCAGGGCGAGGTCTGCACCTGCCCGAGCCGCGCGCTGGTGCAGGAGTCCATTGCTGACAAGTTCATGGAGCGCGTGGTCAAGCGCGTGCAGGCCATCAAGCAAGGCAACCCGCTGGACACCGACACCATGATCGGCGCGCAGGCCTCGATGGAGCAGGTGGAGAAAATCCTGTCGTACATGGAGATCGGCAAGCAGGAAGGCGCGCAGTGCCTGGTGGGCGGTGGCCGTGCGCAGATCGCTGGCGACATCGGCGACGGCTACTACGTGCAGCCGACCATCTTCCGTGGGCACAACAAGATGCGCATCTTCCAGGAAGAGATCTTCGGCCCCGTGGTGTCGATGACCACCTTCAAGGACGAGGCCGAGGCGCTGCACCTGGCCAACGACACGCTGTTCGGCCTGGGCGCGGGGGTGTGGAGCCGCGATGGCTCCCGGGCTTACCGCATGGGCCGGGGCATCCAGGCCGGGCGCGTGTGGACCAACTGCTATCACCTGTACCCGGCGCACGCGGCCTTCGGTGGCTACAAGCAGTCGGGCATCGGCCGCGAGACCCACAAGATGATGCTCGACCACTACCAGCAGACCAAGAACCTGCTGGTGAGCTACAACGCACAGGCCCTGGGCTTCTTCTGACCATGGGGGCCCAGCGTGTGGCGGCCACGCCTGCGGCGCTGGCCCTCATCGAGCAACTCAAAGCCGAGCATGGCGAGCTGATGTTTCACCAGTCCGGTGGCTGCTGCGATGGCAGCACGCCCATGTGCTTCGAGCTCGATGAGTTCATGGTCGGCCCGTCGGATGTGCTGCTCGGCGAAGTGGGCGGCTGCCCGTTCTACATGAGCGCGGCGCAGTTCGAGGTGTGGCAGCGCACCCACCTGACGCTGGATGTCACCCTCGGCCGCGCGGGCATGTTCTCCTTGGAGGGCAGCAGCCGACACCGCTTCGTGATCCGCTCCCGCCTGTTCACCGACGAGGAGCTCGCCAGCCTGGCGCCGGTGTTCGTGCTGCAGGTCTGAGCATCGGGCAAAGGATTTCAACCAGAACCGAAGGAACCCATTCCCAGCGCGTGGCACGACCCACAAGGCTGTGCCACAGTTCAGGGCTCAAGGCACTCACCCGTTCCCGGAGCACTGAACATGTCCCTGCTGGTTTATGGCATCCCCAACTGCAACACCGTCAAGAAGGCGCGCACCTGGCTCGACGAGCAGGGCGCGTCTTTTGTCTTTCACGACTACAAGAAGCAGGGCGTGCCCGCACAGCGCCTGGACGACTGGATCCGGCAGGTGGGCTGGGAGGTGTTGGTCAACCGCCAGGGCACGACCTGGCGCCAGCTCGACGAGGCCACCAAGGCCGGCGTGGTCGACGCGGCCAGCGCCAAGGCGCTGATGCTCAAGCAGGCCAGCGTGATCAAGCGCCCCGTGATCGAGCAAGGCGGCAAGGTGCTGGCCGTGGGCTTCGACGAGAAAAAGGCCGCGGCGGTGGCGGCGGCCCTTTGAGCATCACACCCCGGCGAGTTTCAGCCGGGTGGCGTGTGTCAGGTAGAACTGTGCCGGGCTGGGTGCGCCCTTGCCGATCAGGCCGAAGATGTGGTTCATCTCGCCGATGCCGCAGGCCATGGTCGTCACGCTGGCGAGCAGCTCGGGCGCGATGCCGTCCCTGGAGGCCCATGGCTTCATCTGCTGCAGCAGCTGCTCGCCGCGCACCGAGCTGGCGTTGACCTCGGAGACGGCGGCCACGTAGACCTTCGCGCCGTTTCGACGCGGCAGCTCCGGCACTTCGTAGAAGTGGGCGACGCCGAGGCCTTCTCTGAAGCCCATGAAACCGTGCACCAGCACGATGGGGTGGCGGGTGGCGTTCAATCCAGGACAGACCCGCCTGCGCGCAAGCCGCGGGTCAATCTCCGTCAGCCCAAAGCATCAGCGCACCGGGGCGGGTTGCTGCAGCGTCAGTTCAACCCAGCCATGAGGCTGGCCGTTGATCGACACATCCACCCCCTGCACACCGGGGTAGAGCGTGCGCGTGCTCACCGGCTTGAACGACAGCGATTGCGTCCAGCACACCTCTTCGCCAGCCGCCAAGGTCAGGCGCTTGCCTTTGAACACCTTGGGGCGCAACTGGCCATCGGCCTTGCGGTGGTGCACGCGCACGTCCACCTCCAGGGTTTGCGGTGCGGTGCCCGTGGCCCTGAGCGCGATCGTCAGTGGCAGCACTTCGCCGATGCGCACGGTGCCCCGTGGCACGGACAGGCTCACTTCGCCTTCGAATGCGGCGCCCACGCCCCAGCAATCCAGCATCGGGGCGTGGCCTTGTTTGATGAGGTGGCGGCTGGCATGGCGCAGCAGGCGCGAGCGCGTGGGGTGCGTGTCGTCGCGGTGCTGGCGCACCCATTGCACCAGCAACTCCGGGTGGTCCTTGCCGATGTCGTTGAGGTGGTTGGCCACGCTGCGGCGCACGTACTCGGTGGGGTCACCCTGCAGGCGCTGCAGCAAGGGCAGGGTGGGCGAGGGGTCTCGCACCAGGTCCTGCAGGCGCAGGCCCCAGGGCAGTCGGGGGCGGCTGCCCTCGCTGACCAGGCGGCGGACGTGGGCGCTGGGGTCGTCCAGCCAGCGCTGCAGGGTGTTGAAGGCCAGCTCGGGGTGGGCCTGGATGAACGGGCGGATGGCGAACTCGGCCGTGAAGCGCTGCGTGATGGCGTGCAGGGCCTGCAAGGCCCGCTCAGGGTGCGGCAGGCCCCGTTGCACGATGACCTCGCCGTAGGCCCACAGCGCCCAGCCGGCCACGCCACTGTCGTCGGTCTGCAGCGTGCCGAGTTCGTCGTCCGGGTCGTGTTCGAAGTGCAGCGATGGCACGCGCTTGAGGCTGGCTTCGAGCAGGCCGGCGCAGGCGTCGAAGTCCTCGGGCAGGTGGGCCATGAGCGCCCGGGCCAGGTGCTGGGCGCGGGCCTTGAACTCAAGCTCCTGCAGGCCATCCAGGGCCTGGGCCTCGAAGCTGGTGGTGTCGAAGCGCCGGTGCACGCGGCGCAGGTGGTGGGAGACGGCCTGCACCGTGGCCAGGCCGATCAGGTTCTTGAAGGCCTCGGCCATCGGTGCTCCGTTCGCGGTGAAAACGGCTTCAGGCCGCCAGCAACTGGCGCAGCACGAAGGGAAGGATGCCGCCGTGCTGGTAGTAGCTGACCTCGATGGGCGTGTCGATGCGCAGCAGCACCGTCACCTTCTGCACGCTGCCGTCGGCCCGCTGGATGGTGAGGGTGGCGTCCGCTTGAGGCTTGATCGCCGCCCCCAGGTCGATGCCGATGACCTCGTCGCCCTTGAGACCCAGCGACTGCCAGCTGTCGTCGCCCTTGAACTGCAGTGGCAGCACGCCCATGCCGACCAGGTTGGAGCGGTGGATGCGCTCGAAGCTGCGCGCCACCACGGCCTTGATGCCCAGCAATTGCGTGCCCTTGGCCGCCCAGTCGCGGCTGGAGCCGGTGCCGTACTCCTCGCCAGCGAAGATCACGGTGGGCGTGCCCGCGGCGATGTACTGCATGGCCGCGTCGTAGATGAAGGCCTTTTGCCCGCCCGGCTGCATCAGCGTCAGGCCACCTTCTTCGCGGCTGCCGTCGGGCAGGGGGGGCAGCATCAGGTTCTTGATGCGCACGTTGGCGAAGGTGCCGCGCATCATCACCTCGTGGTTGCCGCGGCGCGAGCCGTAGCTGTTGAAATCGAGCTTCTTGACACCGTGGGCCAGCAGGTACTGGCCGGCGGGCGAGGCCTCCTTGATGGAGCCGGCCGGCGAGATGTGGTCGGTGGTGATGGAGTCGCCGAACAGGGCCATGACGCGCGCACCCTGAACGCCCAGTCCTGCTGCCTGGGGCTTCATCTCGAAGCCATCGAAGAAGGGCGGCTTGGCGATGTAGGTGCTCTTGGGCCAGGTGTAGACCTGGCCCTTGACGCCGGGCGTCTTCTCCCAGAGCTTGCCGGGCTTGGTCTTGACCTTCTCGTAGTTCGCCTTGAAAGCCTTGCCGTCCATGGCGTGTTTCATCAGTTTGTGGACTTCTTCGCTGCTGGGCCAGATGTCGCCCAGGTACACCGGCTTGCCCTTCTTGCCCGTGCCAACGGGCTGGGTCATCAGGTCGACCATGACGTTGCCGGCGATGGCGTAGGCCACGACCAGCGGCGGCGAGGCCAGGAAGTTGGCCTTGAGGTTGGGGTGGATGCGCGCTTCGAAGTTGCGGTTGCCCGAGAGCACGGCCGCGCAGACCAGGTCGTTGTCGGTGATGACCTGGTTGAGCTCGGGCGTCAGGTCGCCGGCGTTGCCGATGCAGGTCGTGCAGCCATAGGCCGCCACGTTGAAGCCGAGCTTTTCGAGGTAGGGCAGCAGGCCTGCTTTGTCGAGGTACTCGGTGACGATGCGCGAGCCGGGCGCCAGCGAGGTCTTGATGTGTGGCTGCACCGTGAGCCCGGCCTCCACCGCCTTCTTGGCCAGCAAGCCGGCCGCCAGCAGCACACCGGGGTTGGAGGTGTTGGTGCAGGAGGTGATGGCCGCGATCAGCACGTCGCCGTTGCGGACGTCGACGGGTTTGCCATCGAGCTGGATGGGGAACTTCTGGGCGAGTTTCTCGGTGGGCTGGTTGAAGCCGTTCTCGGCCACCGGCTTGCTGAAGAGCTCGCCGAAGGTGCGGCTGAGGTGCGTGATCTCGATGCGGTCCTGCGGGCGCTTGGGGCCGGCCAGCGAGGGCACCACGCTGCCCAGGTCCAGGCTGATGACGCTGGTGTAGTCGATGTCGCCACGCTTGGGCACGCCGTAGAGCTGTTGGGCCTTGAAGTAGGCTTCGAAGGCCTCGATCTCGGACTTCTTGCGGCCCGTGCCCTTGAAGTACTCGATGGTCTTGTCGTCGACCGGGAAGAAGCCCATGGTGGCGCCGTACTCGGGCGCCATGTTGGCGATGGTCGCGCGGTCGGGAAGGGGCAGCGAGGCCGTGCCCTCACCAAAGAATTCGACGAACTTGCCGACCACCTTGGCTTTGCGCAGGATTTCGGTGACGGTCAGCACCAGGTCGGTGGCGGTCACGCCCTCGCGCAGGCGGCCGGTGAGCTCGAAGCCCACCACGTCGGGTGTCAGGATGTAGACAGGCTGGCCCAGCATGCCGGCCTCGGCCTCGATGCCGCCAACGCCCCAGCCCACCACGCCGATGCCGTTGATCATGGTGGTGTGGCTGTCGGTGCCGACCAGGGTGTCGGGGTAGGCCACGCCATCGGCCGTCTGGTGCACGCCGCGCGCCAGGTACTCGAGGTTGACCTGGTGGACGATGCCGAAACCCGGGGGCACGACGCCGAAGGTGTCAAAGGCCTGCATGCCCCACTTCATGAACTCGTAGCGCTCGGCGTTGCGCTGGAACTCGAGCTTCATGTTGAGGTCCAGCGATTTGTTGGTGCCGTAGTGGTCGATCATCACCGAGTGGTCGACGACCAGGTCCACCGGCACCAGGGGCTCGATGCGCTTGGGGTTCTTGCCCAGGCCCTCGGCCACGTTGCGCATGGCGGCCAGGTCGGCCAGCAAGGGCACGCCGGTGAAGTCCTGCAGCACCACGCGGGCCACCACGAAGGGGATCTCTTCGGTGCGGGCGGCTTTGGGCTGCCAGTTGGCCAACTGGGCCACGTGCTCGGGTGTCACCTTCTGGCCATCGCAGTTGCGCAGCACCGACTCCAGCACGATGCGCACCGACACCGGCAGGCGGCTGACGCTCGGGTGGCGTTGGGCCAGCGCCGGCAGCGAGTGGAACTTCAGCGACTTGCCCGAGGCCGTCTTGAAGGTCTGCAGGGTGTCGGCGAAGGGGTGGGCGGCAGCTGAGGCGGTGCGGGCCATGGGGGCTCCTTTGCTGGTTGCGGTGGACGATCCGTCCATTCTGGCAGTTGACCATGGCCCTGTGTGTGTCAGGCTCATGGGTTAGGCTTTCGCCTTTGTCTGTCACCCTTGCCCGGCACCCTTGCCTGTTGTACCCATGCGCCGCCGCCACGTTTCCCTTGTCGCCCATTCAGCTGCCCAAGGAGGCGCCGCCGACTGGTTCCTGCTGGGCATGGTGGCTGCGGTGGTGCTGGCGTCTGTTGCGCCGCAATGGGGACGCAGCGAAGGGCCGCTGCACATGGGTGCGGTCACCGACGTGGGTGTGTTCCTGCTGTTCTTCCTGCACGGCATGGGCCTGTCCACCGACAGCCTGAAGGCCGGAGCCAGCCGCTGGAAGCTGCACCTGCTGGTGCAGGCCTGCACCTATGTGCTGTTCCCGCTGTGGTGGGCGATCGGTGCGCTGGCGCTGGGTCCCTGGATCTCGCGCGACCTGCTGATGGGTTTTTTCTACTTGGCGGTGCTGCCCTCGACGGTGTCGTCCTCGGTGGCGATGACAGCCCTGGCCCGAGGCCACGTGGCGGCGGCGGTGCTCAACGCCACGCTGTCGACCCTGCTGGGCGTGTTCCTCACGCCACTGCTGGTGAGCCTGGTCATGGGACACGATGGCGGCGGCATGGACGTGGGCGCGACCATGCTCAAGGTGGCTCAGATGCTGCTGCTGCCCTTCGTGGTCGGCCACCTGCTGAGGCCCTGGCTGGCCAAGTGGTTCGCGCGCATCAAGCCCGTCACCAACGTGTTCGACAAGGGTGTGATCGTGTTGCTGGTGTGGTCGGCCTTCAGCGACTCTGTGGCCGACGGGCTCTGGACGCGCCATGGCCCGCTGCTGCTGGCCGAGGCCGTGCTGGGCGCGGCGCTGTTCCTGTTCCCGATGCTGTGGTTCACCCGCCGCGTGGCGCGTGCCCTGGGTTTTTCGGTCGAGGACGAGATCGTGGCGGTGTTTTGCGGCTCCAAGAAGACCCTGGCCTCGGGCATGCCCATGGCCAAGCTGCTGTTTGGTGGCAGCGCGGCCATGGGCGTGCTGGTGCTGCCGATCATGCTGTACCACCAGCTGCAGCTGTTCGTGTGCGCGGTGATGGCGCGGCGGTACGCCGCCAGAGAGGGCGCGGCCGAGCCGCAGCGGCTGGTCTGAGGTGCCACCATGTCCACCTGCAACCCCGACGACGAGATCGACTACCTGCCCCCGCCCGACAACGGCCTGGACCTGATCCATGCCGATGAGGACCTGGTGGTGGTGGCCAAGCCCTCGGGCCTGCTGTCGGTGCCGGGCCGAGGGGCGGCGCGCGCGGACTGCATGGCCTCGCGCGTGCAGGTGCGTTTCGCCGACGCGTTGATCGTCCACCGGCTGGACATGGCCACGTCGGGTTTGCTCGTGTTCGGGCGAGGTTCCGATGTGCAGCGCACGTTGAGCATTGCCTTCGCGGGGCGCGACGTGCGAAAGCGCTACGAGGCGGTGGTGCAAGGGCTGGTGCAAGCCGAGCAGGGCGAGATCGACCTGCCGCTGATCACCGACTGGCCGCGGCGGCCGAGGCAGATGGTGTGCTTCGAGCGCGGCAAGCCTTCGCTCACTCGCTTTCGCGTCATCGATCGCGATGTGCAGCGCGGCACCACCCGCGTCAGCCTGGAGCCGGTGACGGGGCGATCGCACCAGTTGCGCGTGCACCTGATGGCGTTGGGTCACCCCATCGTGGGCGATCCGTTGTATGGCACCGATGCCAAACGCCTGATGCTTCACGCCGCTGAGCTGAGCCTGCCCCATCCGCGTGACGGGATGCAGCAAACCTGGCGCAGCCCGGTGCCTTTCTGAGGCCGATTCGGGTGCAGCAGCCCCGGGCGGGTTGGCTCAGCGGTTGCGGTCAGGCCAGTGGCGGGCCCAACCAGCGCTGGAGGGTCTTGAACATCTGCTCGATGTCCAGGGGCTTGGGCACGTGGTCGTTCATGCCGGCGGACAGGGCCTGTTCGCGGTCCGAGGCCAGGGCGCTGGCGGTCATCGCGATGATGGGCAGCGAGCGCCAGCGCGCATCCTGGCGGATGTGCTGCGTGGCGCTGTAGCCGTCCATGCGGGGCATCTGGCAGTCCATCAACACGCCATGGGGGCGCTGACCATTGGCTTCCAGCCTGGCCAGGGTGTCGAGGGCGTCCAGGCCGTCGCGGGCCAGTGAAACCCGCACCCCTGCGCGCTCGAGCAACTCCGTGGCCAGCTCCTGGTTGAGCGGCTGGTCTTCCACCAGCAGCACGTGCCGGCCGGCCAGCCCGGAGGTGTCGGGCGGCATGGGCATCGGGATGCTGTCGGCGGGGCGCTGCTGCAGCGGTTGCGTGGTGGACCGGGTGGCGCCCAGGGCCTCGGTCAGGCTGTTGAACAAGGTCGAAGGCGTGACGGGTTTGGTCAGCACGCCGGCCAGGCTCACGTCGGTGGCGGCATCGATCGCGGCCTGCCTGTCGAAGGCGGTCACCAGCAGGATGCAGGGGTGCTCCTGGCGGGGCCGAGCCTGGATGCGTCGTGCCAGGGTGAGGCCGTCCATGCCGGGCATTTTCCAGTCCACCAGCAGCCAGTCGTGGGGCTTGCGGCTCGCGTCGAGCCGGGCCAGGGCCTCTTCTCCGCTGGCCGCCACCTCGGCCTGCAGGCCCATGGCCTTGACCATGTTGGCCAGCACGTCTCGGGCGTCCGGGTGGTCATCGACGATGAGCGCGCGCCGGCCTTCCCAGCTCTCGCGGGTCGGGGCCATCGGGCGTGGGCGGGTGCTGGCGCGCATGTTGGCGGTGAAGTGGAAGGTCGAGCCTTCCCCCAGCTGGCTTTCCACCCAGATGCGCCCGCCCATGCGTTCGATGAGCTGGTGCGTGATGGCCAGGCCCAGCCCGGTGCCGCCATGGCGCCGGGTGGTGGACGCATCGCCTTGCGTGAAGGGCTGGAAAAGGCGGTCCATCTGCTCGCGTGACATGCCGATGCCGCTGTCCTTGACCCAGCCATGCAGGCGCAGGGCATCGCCCTCCAGGTGCTCTGCGGACAGGCCCAGCGTCACACTGCCCGCATCGGTGAACTTGACGGCGTTCGAGCCGAGGTTGAGCAGCACCTGTCGCAAGCGGGTCGGGTCGCCAATGAGGCGGCTGGGGAGGTCGGGCGGGGCGGTGAACAGCAGCTCGATGCCCTTGCCCTCGGCGGCCAGGCCCAGCACGTCGGCGACCTCGTTGAGCACGTCCTGCACGCCGAATTCGATGCTCTCGAGCTCCAGGTGGCCGGCTTCGATCTTGGAGAGGTCGAGCACGTCGTTGAGGATCTGCATCAGGCTGGTGGCGGCGTGGTGCGCCTTGTTCACGTAGTGGCGCACCCGCTCGGGCGGGTTTTCGGCCAAGGCCAGGTGGGTCATGCCGATGACGGCGTTCATCGGGGTGCGGATTTCGTGGCTCATGTTGGCCAGGAACGACGACTTGGCCCCCGCAGCGGCCTGGGCATCACGGGTGGCGGCGCTGAGCGCGGCTTGCGTGGCCTTGCGCTGTGTGACGTCTTCGACGATGACGAAAAAGAGGTCCGGGTCTTCGTCCGACAGGCTCATCAAGGTGGCGTCTGCGTCGAAATGGCTGCCGTCCAGGCGGCAGTGGGCCCATTCAAAGCGGACGGCCGACTGGCTTTCCCGGCAGGTCTGCATGAGCGCCTGTGCCCGCTGGCGCAGGGCCTCTTGCTGCGTCCCTTCGGCGGTGCTCAAGGGCGCCTCCCAGGGCTTGAGACCGATCAGGTCTTCAGCGGCCTGTGCCTGAAAGAGCTTGAGGGTGGCCGGGTTGCAGCGCTCGATGCCCCGGTGAGCATGCAGGAAGAAGTAGGCCAGCGGCGCGTTGCGGTAGGCCAGCTCGAAACGCAACTCTGCGCGGCGGCGTGCGCTGACGTCCAGCCAGTAACCGTCGTACGTGGCGCCACCATCGCGCGTGTGCTCGACAGCGCTGTTGACGCTGAGCCAGCGGGGCTGCCCGTCGAGGGTGATCTGCATTTCCTGGGGCTCGGTGGGCGGGCGCCCATCGGTGCGGCCGCACGCCTGCCAGGCTTTCTGCGGGTCGATCTCCCAGTCATCGGTCAGCGAGCCGAACAGGCGCCTGGCACCGGTTCCGATGTGCACGAAGTGGCCTCGGCCATCGGCTTCCACGCGGTAGCGGAACAGCCCCAGGGGCAGGGCCCGGGTCATGGCCAGGGTTTCGTTGCGGGCTTGCTCGAGTGCGGCCAGGCGCTCGGCTCGCCGCCAGTAGAGCCACAGCAGGCTCCAACCCAGGGTCGCTGCGATCAGGCTGCCAATTGCGCCCACCAGCATGATGCGGGGCTCGCCCTGCAGCGGAGACATGACCCAGAGCCGGTAGGGGTGGTCGGGGAGGTTGACGCTTTGCGCGAGGTAGGGCTGGCCATTGATGAGCCACACGGGCAGTTGCTGCCCACCCACGGCGATCTGGCCGTCGCGCCAGTCCAGTCGGCCGGGCATGCCGCGGTAGACCCCATCGACGTCGACGCCGCGCACCCCGGGGTCGGCCGCGTCGGGCATCAGGTGAATCAGGTCCTCGCTGCGGTTGCCGGCCACGATGACGCCGTTGCGGTCGACCACCGCCAGCAGGCGGCCGGCGGCGTCGTTCATCATGCGTTGCATGGACGGCGGGTCGGTCTTGAGGATCAGCACACCCAGAGGCCGACCGTCTCGGCTGATGCGCGCCGAGAAGTTGAACCCGGGCTTGTGGCTGACGCTGCCCATCACGAACTGAAAGCCCGCCCCGAGTTCCATGGCCTGGATGAAGTACTCGCGGGTGCGGAAGCTGGCGCCCAGGGTGGTGATGGGCTCGGAGAAGGCGCTGTCGGCCACCGCGATGCCTTGCGCGTCTTGCAGGTAGGCCTGACGGATCTGGAAGTCGTGCACGAGCCCGAGCAGGTGCTCGCTCATGGCCTTGACGGATGGCATCGCCTTGAGCCGGGCTTGCAGGGCCAGGCGCTGTTCGGCGGTCGGCACTTCGGTGGTGCGCACCGGCTGGCCGAGCAAGAAGTCACCGAGGGTTGGTTGCTGGGCCAGGGCCTTGCTGAGCGCCGCCAGCGCCCGGAAGTGGGTGTCCACGCTGTCCGAGAACGCCTGCAGGCGCTGGCTGCCTTGCCTGAGCACATCCTGCCGGTTGTCCTGCACCCGTTGCCAGGTCAGAGCGCCCGCCAAGGCCAGGCAAAGCAGCAACCAGACCGCGGCGGCGCGCAACAGGCGGGCCTTGAGGCGGTCCAGGGGGCGCGGGGCGTCGATGTCGTTCTCTGCCATCCCGTTTTCCATCTGGTTTGTGGCGGCCGCCCAGGTGTGCCCGCGGGCGCCTTCGGCGGATCTTGCGCCCGCCGTTTGCGCCCGATTGTGACCGCATTGTGCAACGCGGCATCAGGGGCTTGCCCCGAGCGGCCGGCCCTGGCTGCGGATGGCCGCAGGTGCCCGGTCGGGGGAAAGGTGGCAAAATCCCGGTTTTCCTCCGAGCCAGACGTGCGAGAGAAGCCATGAGCGCAGTTGTCATCAGCGGAACCGGCCTGTTCCAGCCGCCGCACACCATCACCAACGCTGAACTGGTCGAGGCCTTCAACGCCTACGTCGATCGATTCAATGCCGAAAACGCTGCTGCCATCGAGGCTGGCGCCGTGCAGCCCTTGGTGCACTCCAGCGCCGAGTTCATCGAAAAGGCCTCGGGCATCAAGCAGCGCTACGTGATGGAGAAGTCCGGCATCCTGGACCCGTCGCGGATGTACCCGCGCTTTCAGGAGCGCAGCGACGAGCAACTCTCCATGCTGGCCGAGATCGGCGTGGAAGCCGCCAAGAAGGCCCTGGCCGCCGCCGGCAAGACCGGTGCCGACGTCGACGGTGTGATCTGCGCCTGCTCCAACCTTCAGCGCGCCTACCCGGCCATCGCCATCGAGATCCAGGCCGCCATCGGCGCGGGCGGTTACGCCTTCGACATGAACGTGGCCTGCTCGGCCGCCACCTTCGGGCTGGAGCAGGCGGTCAACGCCGTGCGTTCCGGCTCGGCCAAGTGCGTGCTGGTCATCAACCCCGAGATCACCTCCGGCCACCAGGAATGGAAGGACCGCGACTGCCACTTCATCTTCGGTGACGTGGCCACGGCCACCGTCGTCGAGCGCGCCGACACCGCCACCTCGGCCGACCAGTGGGAGGTGCTGGGCTCGCAACTGGCCACGCAGTTCTCCAACAACATCCGCAACAACTTCGGCTACCTCAACCGCAGCGAAGACAGCGACCCGAACGCCCGCGACAAGACCTTCCGCCAGGAAGGCCGCAAGGTGTTCAAGGAAGTGGTGCCCATCGCCGCAGCCCACATCGAGACGCAGTTGAGCGCGCTGAGCATCCAGCCCACCGACGTGCGCCGCTTCTGGCTGCACCAGGCCAACCTGTCGATGAACCAGCTCATCGTCAAGAAGCTCATTGGCGCGGAAGTCACCCCTGAGGTCGCCCCGCTGATCCTCGACGAGTACGCCAACACCTCGTCGGCCGGCTCCATCATCGCCTTCCACGCGCACCGCGGTGACCTCAAGTCCGGCGACCTGGGCGTGATCTGCTCGTTTGGCGCCGGCTACTCGGTCGGCTCGGTGGTGGTGCGCAAGCGCTGAACGCGGCGCCCGCCCATCAGCCCATGAGCGCCGACTTCACCTTCTACTGGCACGACTACGAAACCTTCGGCCGCGTGCCGCGCCGCGACCGCCCCTCGCAGTTCGCGGGGGTGCGCACCGATGCCGACCTCAACGAGGTGGGCGAGCCGCTGATGCAGTTCTGCCAGCCGGCGCCGGACTACCTGCCCGACCCGGAGTCCTGCCTGCTCACCGGCATCCTGCCGCAGCAATGCCTGGAGCAGGGCGTGCCTGAGCACGTGTTTGCCGATGCGATCGAGCGCGAGCTGGCGCAGCCAGGCACCGTGGGCGTCGGCTACAACACCATCCGCTTCGACGACGAAGTCACGCGCCACCTGTTCTGGCGCAACCTGATCGACCCCTACGGGCGCGAGTGGCAGAACGGCTGTGGCCGCTGGGACCTGCTCGACGTGGTGCGCTGCACCTGGGCCTTGCGCCCAGGCGGCATCACCTGGCCGAAGCACGAGGATGGCCGCCCATCGTTCAAGCTCGAGCACCTGACCGCCGCCAACGGCCTGGCCCACGAAGCCGCGCACGATGCGCTTTCGGACGTGCGCGCCACCGTGGCCCTGGCCCGCCTGATCAAGCAGCACCAACCCAAGCTCTGGGACTTCTGCCTCAAGCTGCGCAAGAAGGACTCGGTCCTGGCCGAATCCGGCCTCGACCAGCCCCGTGCGGGCTGGAAGCCTTTCGTGCACATCTCCGGCATGTACGGGCACGAGCGCGGCTGCATGGCCCTGGTGTGGCCGCTGGCCCAGCACCCCAGCAACAAGAACGAGATCCTGGTGTGGGACCTGGCGCACGACCCCGCCGAGCTGTTCGACCTGAGCGTGGCCGACATCCGCCTGCGCATGTTCACCAGGGCGGCCGACCTGCCCGAAGGCGTCACCCGCTTGCCGCTCAAGAGCATCCACATCAACAAGTCGCCCGTGGTGATCGGCAACCTGAAGGTCATCACGCCCGAGCTCCGCGCCAAGTGGGGCCTGGATGTCGAGCTGGCGCTGCAGCGCGCCGAGCTGGCCGCAGCCCAGGGCAGCCGCATGGACGGCATCTGGGCCGAGGTGTTCTCGCGTCCTGATCGCACCGCGGGCGCAGCGCCCGTTGACGTCGATGAGGACCTGTATGGTGGCTTCGTCGGCAACGACGATCGTCGCCTGCTGCAGCGCCTGCGAGGCCTCTCGCCAGAGGCGCTGGCCGACAAGCACCCGGCCTTCGCCGATGAGCGCCTGGAAGAGATCTTCTTTCGCTACCGCGCGCGCAATTTCCCTGACACGCTCAACGACGAAGAGCAGGTTCGCTGGCACGGGTTGCGCAGCGCCCGACTTCACGAAGGCCAGGGCGGCGGGCTCACGGTGTCCGCGTTCTTCGAGCGCATCGACCAGTTGATGGAGGAGCGCGGTGAGGACGACGAGCGCGCGCAGGACATCCTGAGTGCGCTGTACGACTATGCCGAGCAGATCGCGCCCTGATGGGCAAGGCGGTGGGCGGTCCTCGCGTGGCGGCGTTGCGGGTGCCGGTGCGGTGGCATCGGCCATTCCCCTGAACCCCTCGACCAAGGCCCTGAGCTACCTGGGCGGCTACCCGCCGGCCCTGCTGCAGCAGGTGCAGGGCCTGATCGATGCTGGCACGCTCGGCGAGGTGCTGCGCCAGCGCTACCCCGATGTGCACGAGGTGCGCACCGACAAGGCGCTCTACGACCACGTCATGGAGCGCAAGGCACGCTTCCTGCGCGGGGCCGACCCCGTCAGCAAGGTGGCCTACGACAGCAAGCTCCAGGTGATCCAGCACGCGCTGGGCACGCACACCCGCGTCTCGCGTGTGCAGGGCGGGCAGCTCAAGGCCAAGCGCGAGATCCGCGTGGCCAGCCTGTTTCGCGAGGCGCCGCCCGAGTTCCTCGAGATGATCGTCGTGCACGAACTCGCCCACCTCAAGGAACGCGAGCACGACAAGGCCTTCTACAGCCTGTGCACGCACATGGCGCCGCACTACCATCAGTGGGAGTTCGACTGCCGGCTTTGGCTCACGGCCCGCAGCCTGGGCCTGTGGGCTTGAGGCATCAGCGCCCGAACAGGCGCTCCAGGAAGCCCTTGAGGCGGTCTTCCGTGCTCTGGGCTTCGCCTGGCTCGGGTGGCCTGGGGATCAGGCTGGGGTCGATGGGCTCGTCGTCCACGCCCAGCTCCTCCAGGAAGCCGCCCGAGGCCCATTCGCTGTAGCGCCAGCCCGATTCGGTGCGCACCACGCCTTCGGGCACGGGCATCTCCGCCACGGGCTCCTTGGCCAGGGCCGTGCCCATGAACTGGATCCAGGCGGGCAGGGCCAGCGACGAGCCCGAGGCATGGCTGCCCAGGCTGCGCGGTGTGTCGTAGCCCAGCCAGACCACGGCAACGCGGTGCGGCTGAAAGCCCGCGAACCAGGCGTCGTACACGTCGTTGGTGGTGCCGGTCTTGCCGTACAGATCGGGCCTGCGCAGTTGAGCCTGCGCCTTCGCCGCCGTGCCCGAGCGCGCCACCTCGTTGAGCAGCGTGCCCGTGACAAAGGCGTTGCGCGCCGGGATCACGCGGTCGCTTTCATCGGGCACCTTGGGGCTCGCCTCGAACACCACCTTGCCCGCGCCATCGGTGATCTTGCTGATCACCAGCGGGTTGACCTTCAGGCCACCATTGGCGATGACCGCGTAGGCGCTGGCCAGCTGCAGTGGCGTGGTCGAGCCAGCGCCCAGCGCCAGCGTCAGGTTGTCAGGCTGCTTGTCGACCTCGAAGCCGTAGCGTCCTGTCCAGGTGCGCGCGGCCTGCGGCCCCATCAGCTGCACCAGGCGGATGCTCACCATGTTCTTGGACTTGGCCAGTGCCGTGTGCAAGGGCATGGGGCCATCGAACTGGCCGTCGGCGTTCGATGGGCTCCAGTTGCCCACGGTCAGCGGGGCGTCGTTGACCACGGTCTCGGGCATCACGCCGTTTTCCAGTGCCGCCGCGTACAGGAATGGCTTGTAGCTCGAGCCCGGTTGGCGCCAACCCTGGGTGACGTGGTTGAACTGGTTGCGCTGGAAATCGAAGCCTCCGACCAGGGCGCGCACCGAGCCGTCGCGCGGATCGAGCGCCACCAGCGCGCCTTCGGCCTCGGGCCATTGCGTGATGACCCAGCCACCGCCTTGCTGCACCACGCGCACCACCGAGCCTCGGCGCAGCTTGAGTTTGTCGCTGGCCTTGGCCGACAACCCAGGCTGAACCTGGCGCAGGCCCTTGCCACTCACCGGGATGACCTCGCCGCCGGCCAGCACCAGGGTCACCTGCTTGGCCGCCACGCGCGTCACCACGGCCACCTGCAGCATTTCGTCGTCGTTGTAGTCGGACAGCACTTGCGAGACGGCCGGGTCGGTGTCGGCCAGGTCGCGGTCCAGGTCCTCGGTGCCTTCGGGGCCGCGCCAGGCCAGGCCCAGTTCGCGGTCGATCAGGGTCTTGCGCAGGGCCTTCCAGGCCGCCTGCTGCTCGGCGGCGCGCAGCGTTGTCACCACCTTCATGCCACTGGTGTAGGCCTGCTCGCCATACTGCGCATAGACCTGGGCGCGGGCCATCTCGGCCACGTACTCGGCGTGCACTTCGGCGTCACCGGGGTTGCGGGTCGATGGCTTTTCGGCCTTGGCGGCTTCGTATTGCGCCTCGGTGATCACGCCCTCGGTGTGCATCCGCGACAGCGCCACCAACTGGCGCGCGCGGGCCCGTGCCGGGTTCTTGATCGGGTTGACGTTGGACGGGTTCTGCGGCAGGCCCGCCAGCATGGCGCACTCGGCTGCTGTCAGCGCGTTCAACGGCTTGCCGTAGTAGGTCTGCGCGGCCTCGGCAAAGCCGTAGGAGCGCGCGCCCAGGTAGATCTGGTTCATGTAGAGCGTGAGGATCTGGTCCTTGCTCAACTCGTGCTCGATCTTGAGCGACAGCATCGCTTCCTTGATCTTGCGCGTGAGGGTCTTCTCGCGCGTCAGGAAGAAGGTGCGCGCCACCTGCTGCGTGATGGTGGAGGCGCCTTGCGTGCGCCCGCCCGTCACGTTCGCCACCACCGCGCGCAGCACGCCGATGGGGTCGATGCCATGGTGGTCGTAGAAGCGGCTGTCTTCGACGGCCAGCAGGCTGTCGCGCATGAGCTTGGGGATCTGCTCGAAAGGCACGAACTGGCGCTTTTCGCTGCCAAAGCCGCCGATCTCGACCCCGTCGGCGGTGTAGACGCGCAGGGGCTGTTTGGGCTGGTAATTGGCCAGGCCACGGGTGTCGGGCAGTTGCGGATAGAGCACGACGGCCGTGAGCAGCAGGGCCAGGGCCGCGATGGCGCCCACGGCCAGGGCCAGCAGGGCGGCGGTGAGGACGAAGCCCTGCTGAGGCGAACGGGCTGGGTGAGGTCGATGGAACGCCGAAACCGTCAGGGGTGCCGAGTCAGGCATGCACAGCGGGCAGGTGGGCGGGGCCCGGCCTGCGAAAGCCACAAAACGGCGATTATCCCGCCGCTTGAGCCCCGGCCGCCATGTCCTGGACCCACCCATTGAGCCCGCGCCAGGCGTAAAGGTTGTAGGAAACGACTTCTTCGAGCGGTTGCGCGTAGCCGCTCCTGGCCCAGACCGACCCCACCTGCGTGGCCATGCCCAACAGCCCGCGCGCCATCATGTCGATGTCGAAGTCGCGCTTGATGCGGGGGTAGATGCGCAAGGCTGCCTCGCGGATCAGCGGGATGTACTGGGCCAGGGCCTCCTGGGCGCTCTCCACATGGGGCAGGGCGGCGCCGGTGAAGCCGTCGATGAGCAACACGTGCGCGCGGCGGGCGTCTTCGCGCAGGAAGGCGTAGAAGGCCTTGAGGCCCGCCTCGGCCTGGTCCATCAGCGTGGTGGGGGCGCGGGACATCGCTTCGGCCACTTGTGCGACGAGTTGCTCCTTTTGCCAGCGGTAGACGGCTTCGTAGGCGTCCTTGGTGTTGCGGAAAGACTCGTAGAAATAACGGTCGGTCAGGCGCGCCTGCGAGCAGATGTCGCGCATGGTGGTGTGGGCCACACCGCGGGTGGCGAAGCAGTCCAGCGCGGCTTCGAGCAGCTTGGTGCGGCGCTGCTCACGACGTGCTTGCGCGGTTTCGCCACGGTAGGTGCGGGCGGGCGTGGCAACTTCTACCTGGTTTGTCATCGTTCGTCGGGGCCAGCCGCCCGAGCGGCTTGGTAAACTGAAATTTGTTGTTTCCCGAATATCGCGCAACGCTCATCGAGTCGGAATAGGGTGTTCTGTGGGGTGTTGGCGGACACCTGGGCGTCTGGGGCCCGAGCAGGGGCGAGAAGAAGACACAGGCAGGGACGTTGGAGCTTCATGCTAGGCTGAATGCCCCATTTCTTTCCCTTCCTCGACTGCATCGAGCCCGAGCCCATGCCCGCCGCCATCGACTTCTATTTCGAGTTCTCCTCGCCCTACGGCTACTTCGCCGCCGAGCGCATCGAGGCCCTGGCCGAGCGCCATGGCCGCACGGTGGACTGGCACCCGCTGCTGCTGGGCGTCATCTTCAAGAGCACGGGCGTGCTGCCGCTGACGCAGGTGCCGCTCAAGCGCGACTACGTCAAGCGCGACTGGGAGCGCATCTCTCGCCTGACGGGCATCCCGTTCAAGATGCCTGCGGTGTTCCCGATCGCCTCGCACCACGCATCGCGCGCGGTGTTGTTCGTGGCGCGCAGCAACGAGCAGGCCGCCAAGGACCTGACCCTGGCCCTTTATCGTGCCTGCTACGTCGAGGGGCAGAACATCGGCGAGGCCGATGTGGTGTGTGCGGTGGCCAAGGGCATCGGGCTGGACGCCGATGCCATCGCCGAGGGCATGGCCGACCCCGCCGTGAAAGACCAGCTCAAGCACGAGGTCGGAGCGGCCGAGGCCCGTGGCGTGTTCGGCAGCCCCTTCGTGATCGTCGACGGCGAGCCCTTCTGGGGCTTCGACCGCTTCGACATGCTCGAAGCCTGGCTGGAGCGCGGTGGCTTCTGAGGCGCCGATGCCTGACTGGGACTGCCAGGCCTGCGGCGCTTGCTGCGCCACCTTTCGCGTGTCCTTCTACTGGGCCGAGGCCGACGACGCGCCTGGCGGCACCGTGCCAGTGGCGTTGACCCAGCCGGTGAGCCCCACCCTGCGTTGCATGGTGGGCACGGCGGCCAAGCCGGTGCGCTGTGTGGCGCTCGAAGGCGAGCTGGGCCGCCACGTGGCCTGCCGCATCCACCCCCAGCGTTCATCGACCTGCCGCGAGGTCCAGGTGGGCGACGAACAGTGCCGCAAGGCACGGGCGCAACACGGGCTGCCCGTCTGAAGCGCGGGTCCCAAGCAAGGCAGAGCGCCAAGAAAAAACCCGCCAGGTTGCCCGGGCGGGTTTTCGCAAGGCGCCTGACCCCAAGAGGTCAGACAGGTGGGGTCGATCAGGCGGCCTTCACACCCTTGGCGGTTTCCACGTACTCTTCGATCTGGTTGAAGTTCATGTACTTGTAGACGTTGTCGGCGTCCTTGGCCACCACACCGATTTCAGCCATGTACTCGGCCGGGGTCGGCAGCTTGCCCAGCTTGGAGGCCACGGCGGTCAGCTCGGCCGAGCCCAGGAACACGTTGGTGTTCTTGCCCAGGCGGTTCGGGAAGTTGCGCGTCGAGGTCGAGATGCAGGTCGAGCCTTCCTTGATCTGAGCCTGGTTGCCCATGCACAGCGAGCAGCCAGGCATTTCGGTGCGGGCACCGGCTTGGCCGAAGGTGTTGTAGAAGCCTTCCTTGGTCAGCTCGGCGGCGTCCATCTTGGTGGGCGGGGCCACCCACAGGCGCACCGGGATGTCCTTCTTGCCTTCCAGCAGCTTGCCGGCGGCGCGGAAGTGGCCGATGTTGGTCATGCACGAACCGATGAAGGCTTCGTCGATCTTGGTGCCGGCGACTTCGGACAGGAACTTGGCGTCGTCCGGGTCGTTCGGGCAGCAGACGATCGGCTCCTTGATCTCGTTCAGGTCGATCTCGATGACGGCGGCGTACTCGGCGTCCTTGTCGGCTTCCAGCAGCTGCGGGTTGGCCAGCCAGGCTTCTTGAGCCTCGATGCGGCGCTGCAGGGTGCGGGCGTCGGCGTAACCGTCGGCGATCATGTTCTTCATCAGAACGATGTTCGACTTCAGGTACTCGGCAACCGGTTCCTTGTTCAGCTTGATGGTGCAACCAGCGGCCGAACGCTCGGCGGAAGCGTCGGACAGCTCGAACGCTTGCTCGACCTTCAGGTCAGGCAGGCCTTCGATTTCCAGCACGCGACCCGAGAAGATGTTCTTCTTGCCGGCCTTGGCCACGGTCAGCAGACCGGCCTTGATGGCGTACAGGGGGATGGCGTGGACCAGGTCACGCAGGGTGACGCCAGGCTGCATCTTGCCCTTGAAGCGCACCAGCACCGATTCAGGCATGTCCAGGGGCATCACGCCGGTGGCGGCGCCGAAGGCGACCAGGCCCGAGCCAGCGGGGAAGGAGATGCCGATGGGGAAGCGGGTGTGCGAGTCGCCACCGGTGCCGACGGTGTCGGGCAGCAGCAGGCGGTTCAGCCACGAGTGGATCACGCCGTCGCCCGGACGCAGGGCCACGCCGCCGCGGTTCGAGATGAAGGCGGGCAGCTCGCGGTGCATCTTCACGTCCACGGGCTTGGGGTAAGCGGCCGTGTGGCAGAACGATTGCATGACCAGGTCGGCGCTGAAGCCCAGGCAAGCCAGGTCCTTGAGCTCGTCACGGGTCATCGGGCCGGTGGTGTCTTGCGAGCCGACCGTGGTCATCTTGGGCTCGCAGTAGGTGCCGGGGCGCACGCCTTGGCCTTCGGGCAGACCGCAGGCGCGGCCGACCATCTTCTGGGCCAGGGTGAAGCCCTTGCCGCTGTCGGCGGGGGCTTGGGGCAGGCGGAAGGCGGTGGAGGCGGGCAGGCCCAGGAACTCACGTGCCTTGCCGGTCAGCGAGCGACCGATGATCAGGTTGATGCGGCCGCCGGCTTGCACTTCGTCGAGCAGCACTTGCGACTTCAGCTCGAACTTGGCAGCGACAGCGCCGTTCTTCTCGATCTTGCCGTCATAGGGGTAGATGTCGATGACGTCACCCATCTCGAAGTTGGACACGTCCACTTCGATGGGCAGCGAGCCGGAGTCTTCTTGCGTGTTGAAGAAGATGGGGGCGATCTTGCCGCCCAGGGTCACGCCGCCGAAGCGCTTGTTGGGAACGAACGGGATGTCTTCGCCGGTGGCCCAGATCACGCTGTTGGTGGCCGACTTGCGCGAAGAGCCGGTGCCGACCACGTCGCCGACGTAGGCGACCAGGTTGCCCTTCTTCTTGAGGTCTTCGATGAACTGCATCGGGCCGCGCTTGCCGTCTTCCTCGGGCTTGAAGGCCGCGTCGGGACGGGTGTTCTTGAGCATCGCCAGATAGTGCATCGGGATGTCAGGGCGGCTCCAGGCGTCGGGGGCGGGCGACAGGTCGTCGGTGTTGGTCTCGCCAGGCACCTTGAACACGGTCACGGTGATCTTCTTGGCGACGGGCGGGCGGCTGGTGAACCACTCGGCGTCGGCCCACGACTGCATCACGGCCTTGGCGTTGGCGTTGCCGGCCTTGCACAGCTCGGACACGTCGTGGAACGCGTCGAACATCAGCAGGGTCTTCTTGAGTGCGTCAGCGGCGACGGCGCCGACTTCGGCGTCCGACAGCAGGTCGATCAGGGGCTTGACGTTGTAGCCGCCCACCATGGTGCCCAGCAGCTCGGTGGCCTTGGCCTTGGAGATCAGCTTGACGGTGACATCACCGTGCGCCACGGCCGACAGGAAGGAGGCCTTGACCTTGGCGGCGTCGTCCACGCCGGGGGGAACGCGATGGGTCAGCAGGTCCAGCAGGAAGGCATCTTCGCCAGCGGGCGGGTTCTTGATCAGCTCGATCAGCTCGGCCACTTGGGTGGCCGACAGAGCCAGAGGGGGGATGCCAAGGGCGGCGCGTTCGGCAACGTGTTGGCGATAGGCTTGCAACATGGTGTTCACCTGGTTTGAGGGGGCAAAAAACGTGTCAGACACGTGGGTGGCGCACAAAAAATCACCGCGGTGGGGCGAATCAAGCGTTCCAACCACATGGAAATGCAATTTCCGTGCAGCCTGCTATTTTCGCCTACACCGCGGTGAATGTCACCACGACCGCGTGAAATCAATGGACTTCACGCGACGAATGAGGGGGATTTTTCAGCGCGGGGCGTCGAAGAGCGACGCGCGGGCCGGCTGGGCCGCCAGATCGGCCTCGGCCTTGCGCTGCACCTCGTGCACGCAGGCGTCGACCAGGCGCTTGCCGGTCTTGGTGTCGAGCACCATGGACTTGGTCAGGATCTGCACCAGCAGGGCCTGGCCGCGCACGTCTTCCAGGCGGGTGGCGCCGGTGGCCGAGAGCACGGGCTTCATCAGCCACTTCTGCTTGCCCAGGGTCAGGTCGACGTAGCCTGGGTTGGCCTCGTTGCGCTGCACCACGATGTGCTGGCCGAATTCGCAGTTGTAGGCGCCGGTCAGCACGCGCTCCTGGGCGAACAGCTGCTCGGGCGTGGCAGCGGCCAGCTGAATGGGCTTTTCAACCGGCTGGGCCGCGCCCTTGATGACCGACTTCGATGCCTTGACGGCGGTGGATGCGTGGGCCAGCTGGGGGCCGATGGCCGCAGCGGCCATGCCGATCATCAGGCCGGCGGACAGGGCCAGGGTGCGGATGCGCTGGGTGCGGCGGGCGAGCGTGGAAGCGTTCATGCTGTGAAAAATCCGGGAGGTGCAGGGGGCACCGAAGCCTTCATCTTGCCACCGATCCCGGGGGGCGTGGGCCGGAAAAAGCCCCATGGATGTGTCAGTTCGTACCGCGGGTTTCAGCCTTTGCCGGCCCCGTGACGGTTTGCCTGACGCGTCCGGGAGCGCACCTGCGGAACGCGCCCCGGAATGCCCTTCAGAACGCGTCGCCCGGCACGCGCACCCAGCCTTCCATGAGGATGCGGGCGCTGCGGCTCATGATGGCCTTGGTGACCGTCCATTGGCCGCCCACCTGTTTGGCCTGGGCACCCACGCGCAGCGTGCCCGAGGGGTGGCCGAAACGCACCGCTTCGCGCTCGCCACCACCAGCCGCCCGGTTCACCAGGGTACCGGGGATGGCGGCCGCCGTGCCGATGGCCACCGCGCAGGTGCCCATCATGGCGTGGTGCAGCTTGCCCATCGAGAGCGCGCGCACCAGCAGGTCCACGTCCGTCGCGTTGATGGTCTTGCCGCTGGAGGCCGTGTAGCTCGTGGGCGGTGCCACGAAAGCGATCTTGGGGGTGTGCTGGCGGGTGGCGGCTTCTTCTGGGGTCTTGATCAGGCCCATGCGCAGCGCGCCAGCCACGCGGATGGCCTCGAAGCGCTTGAGCGCCTCGGGGTCGGTGTTGATCTGCTCGCGCAACTCGGTGCCCGTGTATCCGATGTCTTGGGCGTTGACGAACACGGTGGGGATGCCAGCCGTGATCATCGTGGCCTTCAACGTTCCGATGCCCGGCACTTCCAGGTCGTCGACCAGGTTGCCGGTGGGGAACATCGAGCCGCCTTCGTCGCCGTCGTCCGACGGGTCCATGAACTCGAGCACGATTTCGGCGGCGGGGAAGGTCACGCCGTCGAGCTCGAAGTCACCGGTTTCCTGCACCTGGCCGTTGGTCACGGGCACGTGGGCGATGATGGTTTTCTGGATGTTGGCCTGCCAGATGCGCACCACGGCGACGCCGCCTTCCGGGCCTTGCGGGATGCGGGCAGGGTCGACAAGCCCGGCGTGGATGGCGAAGGCACCCGCGGCGGTGGAGAGGTTGCCGCAGTTGCCCGACCAGTCCACGAAGGCCTTGTCAATGGAGACCTGGCCGTAGAGGTAGTCCACGTCGTGGTCGGGCACGCTGGACTTGGACAGGATCACGCACTTGCTGGTGCTGGAGGTGGCCCCGCCCATGCCATCGATGTGCGCGGCATACGGGTCGGGGCTGCCGATGACACGCATGAACAGCTTGTCGCGCGCCTGGCCGGGCTGCTGGCACGAGGCTGGCAGGTCCTGCAGGCGGAAGAACACGCCCTTGCTGGTGCCACCTCGGATGTAGGTGGCGGGGATCTTGACTTGCGGTGCGTGAGCCATGTCTTCGTCTCCTTGGCCTCAGGCGGCCTTGTTTGCTGCAAGAAAATCTTGAGCAAAGCGCTGCAGCACGCCACCAGCTTCGTACACCGACACCTCTTCGGCCGTGTCCAGTCGGCTGGTCACGGGCACCTTCACGGTCTCGCCATTCTTGCGGTGGATGACCAGCGTGAGGTCGGCGCGGGGCTTGCGTTCGCCTTCGACGTCGAAGGTCTCGGTGCCGTCCAGGCCCAGGGTCAGGCGGGTGGTGCCCGGCTTGAACTCCAGGGGCAGCACGCCCATGCCGATCAGGTTGGTGCGGTGGATGCGCTCGAAGCCTTCGGCGACCACGGTTTCCACGCCAGCCAGGCGCACGCCCTTGGCGGCCCAGTCGCGCGAGGAGCCCTGGCCGTAGTCGGCGCCGGCGATGATGATCAGCGGCTGCTTGCGGTCGTAGTAGGTCTCCATGGCTTCCCACATGCGCACGACCTTGCCTTCAGGCTCGATGCGGGCCAGCGATCCAGGCTTGACCTTGCCGTCGGCGTCGCGAACCATTTCGTTCTTGAGCGTGGGGTTGGCAAACGTGGCGCGCATGGCGGTGAGGTGGTCACCGCGGTGCGTGGCGTAAGAGTTGAAGTCCTCTTCCGGCAGGCCCATCTTGTGCAGGTACTCACCGGCGGCCGAGTTCATCAGGATCGCGTTCGAAGGCGAGAGGTGGTCGGTGGTGATGTTGTCGGGCAGGATGGCCAGCGGGCGCATGCCCTTGAGCGTGCGCGGGTTGGCGGCCAGCGCGCCGACGCCTTCGGTGTCCCAGTAGGGCGGGCGGCGGATGTAGGTCGACATCGGGCGCCAGTCGTACTGCGGGCTGACCTTCTCGCCCTTGTCCGCTTGAATCGCGAACATGGGCTCGTACACGGCGCGGTACTGCTCGGGCTTGACGGCGGCCTGGACCACGGCGTCGATCTCCTCGTCGCTCGGCCAGATGTCCTTGAGGCGAATCTCTTTGCCATCAACGACGGTCAGCACGTCGTTCTCGATGTCGAAGCGCACGGTGCCAGCGATGGCGTAGGCCACGACCAGCGGCGGCGAGGCCAGGAAGGCCTGCTTGGCGTAGGGGTGGATGCGGCCGTCGAAGTTGCGGTTGCCCGAAAGCACGGCGGTGGCGTAGAGGTCGCGGTCGACGATCTCCTTCTGGATGACCGG
>Ga0208492_1000709_pt1 | contig 26036 bp, 17 predicted proteins | sample Subbioar_CSW14AB_FD_184820 | JGI IMG/M metagenome (GOLD analysis project Ga0208492, IMG submission 184820) | Serpentinite rock and fluid subsurface biosphere microbial communities from McLaughlin Reserve, California, USA - CR12Mar_CSW14AB (SPAdes) | ecosystem: Environmental > Terrestrial > Deep... | reverse complement strand
ATATTTCCGGCTTTTGGTTGTGCTCCGCTCATGCCACCTAATCCTGCCGTAACAAATAATTTTCCTGCTACCGGTTGATGATTCCCTGATTTTTTTCTGAAGGCATTCATCAATGTAATGGTTGTGCCGTGCACAATTCCCTGCGGACCTATGTACATGTAGGAGCCTGCTGTCATTTGTCCATATTGTGTTACTCCCAGTGCATTATAGCGTTCCCAATCATCCTGTTTGGAATAATTGGGGATCATCATGCCATTGGTTACCACCACTCTTGGTGCAGCTTTAGAAGAAGGGAACAAACCCATGGGATGCCCGCTGTACATATGCAGCGTTTGTTCATCCGTCATGGTTGCTAAATACTGCATGGTTACAAGATATTGTGCCCAGTTCTGAAACACAGCTCCATTACCACCATAAGTAATTAATTCATCAGGATGTTGGGCAACCGCAGGATCCAGGTTATTTTGGATCATGAGCATAATAGCTGCCGCATGTTTTGATGTTGCCGGATATTCATCAACCGGTCTTGCAAACATTTCATAGTCTGGTTTGAAACGATACATATAGATGCGGCCGTAATCATTCAGCTCTTGTACAAACTCAACAGCAAGTTCCTGATGCCATGCCTCAGGGAAATAACGGAGAGCATTACGAACAGCCAGTTTCTTTTCTTCACGAGTTAAAATATCTTTCCGTTTAGGTGCATGATTACTGTTAGGATTGTATGCTTTCTTTGGCGGCAGATGGGAAGGGATGCCCTGCAGTATTTGTTCTTGAAAATTCATTGACAACTTATTATATGGCGGTGGTAAAGGTATTGAATTGAATAGTACTTTGATGGTACATCGTTTCGTATTTCTGCTTTGCCGTTTTCATTATCTATCCTTTTCCTCTCTGCCTGAAATAAAATGTAAATACAAATAACGTGAGACGTAATACTTCATAAGATAAAAATTGATACAGCATTACATACCATTTCTGCTTCTGTTGCAACTCATCTACACTAACCCGGATGCAATCTTTTTCGATAATTTCCAGTAAACGATTTCTTATTTCCGTTGCAAATACTTTGTTTTTAACATCCATATTCAACTCGATACTTGCATAGGCACTCAAATCGTTCACATTGTAAGAGCCAATTGTAACCCATTCTTCGTCATAAGTTGAAAGTTTTGCATGCAGGTTGCCGGGTTGGTATTCATAGATCTCCGTGTTGCAGCGAAGCAACCAGTCATACCAGTAACGTTCTGCTGCTTTTGAAAACTGAACATCTGATTCACCAGTAACAATCACTTTCAGCTTTACACCACGTTTAGCGGCTTTACGAATCGCTTTCCTGAAACTCAGCCCGGGTAAAAAATAGCTGCTCATGATGATGATCTCTTTTTCAGCTTTTGCAAACATTTCCAGGTAACTCCTGGTTACCTGCATTTTTCTTCTTACCCAATCGTTTCGACGCATGCGTACCAGGCATTCGTCAATCGCAGGACCAGATAGAAGATCCGGCAAAGACGGTACTTGTTTGAATGTTAGTTTTTCAATACCTGTCCAGCGGAAATTACAAAGTTGATGCAGCTCTTCACACACTTCACCTTTGCAATAAAGAGCCCAGTCAAGCCATGCAGGTTGATGCGGCATATCATTATACCTGTTACTGATGTTAATGCCGCCTACTAATGCATATGTCGCATCAGCCACTACCACTTTGTGATGAAGTCTTCTTCCAAAATAAAAACTCTTGAAACTTAAAATGCGGTTATACCATTGAAAATGGATACCGACTTTAGTTAAGTCATCTACAAAAGTTTGAGACAGTGCACGTGATGCATAGCCATCCACAATCACAAATACCTGTACGCCCCGTTTTGCTGCTTTTTTCAAATGTTCGGCTACAGATTTACCCGTTTCATCTTCATCAAAAATATATACCTGTAAATGCAGAACTTGTTGTGCTTTATCGATCAACTGCCGAAGCTCAGAGAAATAATCCATTCCACCACGTATCAACCGTACTTCATTGTAGGTGGAATAAACACCTGAAGGAATCTTTGGCTTTAAAAATTTCATACGAAAAGCCCTAACGGGCATTTGTAAATTATAGCAAAGCAGTGGTATGGGCAAAAATGACTGTCCAATTTTTCCTCTATCGTTTTTTAAGCTATTTTCACCGCCTAATTATCGATTATGCGACTACAGTTCTACCTGCGATTTTTTACTCATTACGGTCAGTCACTTTATATAACGGGAAATTGTGAACAATTAGGAAATAGTGAGATAACTGCAGCCCTGCCCATGAAGTATTTGAGTGATGAATTTTGGACAGCTTCCATAGAACTGGGAAAGGATTTTGAGAACGATCTGCAATACAATTATGTTCTGAAAAATGCAGCCGGGGAACTGGTAACTGAGTGGGGTAATGACAGGGTAGTGGAAGTGATGAAGATAACGGCAGATGATGTTACATTGGTAGATACCTGGAACCATGCAGGCGAATTTGAAAATGCTTTTTACACACAACCCTTTGCTGAAGTATTGTTACCGGTGCAAAAAGCAGCAAAAGCAAAATCTTACAAGACCATCACGCATGTTATCAAAGCGAAAGCTCCGTTGTTGAAAAAAGACGAAGTGCTTTGCATTGCCGGCAGTAATGATGCCTTTGGCAATTGGGATGAAACAAAGCCTTTGCTCATGCACCGTGAAGAAACTTGGTGGGTGGCTAAAATAAACCTGGGTAAAGAAAGTTTTCCTGCCGCTTACAAATACGGAGTATTCAATACCAAAACAAAATCTTTTGTTCGGTACGAAAGCGGTAACAACCGGATGCTGTATGATGCTGCAGCAGCAAAAAAGTTAACCATTCTGCAGGATGGTTTTGCACAGTTGCCGAATAACACATGGCATGGTGCCGGCATTTCAGTTCCGGTATTTAGTTTACGTTCCCGGAATAGTTTTGGTGTAGGTGAGTTTACTGATATGAAACTGCTGGTAGACTGGGCAGTGAAAATGAAAATGAAGCTCATTCAGATACTGCCTATTAATGATACAACGGCTACACATACATGGATGGATTCGTATCCTTATGCACCTATTTCTGTTTTTGCATTACATCCACAATATTTGAATGTAGAAACAGTTGCCGGTGATGCAAAGCATAAAGTGATCAAATCAATGGCGAAAAAGCAAAAAGAATTAAATGCTTTAGCTGAGATCGATTACGAAGCAGTCATGAAATATAAATGGGAGGCCATTCGTGAGTTGTATGCAGAACAAAAAACTGCTATGCATGAGGATGATGAGTTCTTCCAATTTTTTGAATTGAATCGCTACTGGCTGGTTCCTTATGCAGCTTTTTCGTACTTAAGAGACAAATACAAAACAGCTGATTTTACGCACTGGAAATCCAACAAAAAGTTTGATGAACACGAGTTGATGGAACTGGCAGATGCTTCGCAAAAGCATTATGATGAAATTGCCATTCATTACTTTGTACAATATCATCTGCACCTGCAATTAAAAGCAGCTGTTGATTATGCCCATGAACAGGGTGTGATCTTAAAAGGTGATATTCCTATTGGAATTTACAGGAATAGTGTGGATGCATGGATGGCACCTGAACTCTATAATATGAATATGCAGGCGGGCGCCCCACCGGATGATTTTGCAGTGAAAGGACAGAACTGGGGGTTCCCAACCTATAACTGGCAACGCATGGCCGAAGATGGTTTTGCATGGTGGCGCAAAAGATTTGAACAGATGAGTGTGTACTTTGATGCCTTCCGTATTGATCATATCCTGGGTTTCTTCCGTATATGGAGCATTCCTTTACATGCAGTAGAAGGCATCATGGGACATTTTGTTCCGGCATTACCTGTTCATATCAATGAGTTTGGTCAGCGTGGATTGTGGTTTGATTATGGCAGATTCTGCAAACCATATATTACCGATGCTGTTCTTGCAGAAGTCATGGGTAGTGAAGCTTACTGGCTGCATCCTTATTTGAACAAACTGTCCAACGATACATATGAGTTGAACGAAGAATTCAATACCCAGCGAAAAGTAGAAGCTTATTTTGATGCACTAGAGAAAACTGCAGATCATGACCGCATCCGTTATGCCTTGTATGATCTCATCAGCAATGTGATCATGTTTGAAGAGGAAGGAAGCCAGGCACAGAAGTTTCATTTCCGCATCAGCATGATGAGTACACTCTCATTCCGATACCTGGATGGAGATACCAAACGTAATCTCGAAGACCTGTACGTAAATTATTTCTATCGTCGGCAGGATGAATTCTGGCGCAAGCAGGCAATGGATAAACTGCCGCATCTCAAACGCAGCACCAATATGTTGATTTGCGGTGAAGATTTAGGTATGGTGCCTGATTGTGTACCTGATGTAATGAAACAGCTTGGTTTACTGAGTTTGGAAATACAACGTATGCCCAAAGACCCCAAACGTAAATTTTTCCATCCTGCAGATGCTCCTTATTTGAGTGTGGTTACTCCGAGTACACATGACATGAGTACCATTCGTGGCTGGTGGGAAGAAGACCGTAGTGTTACACAAAGTTTTTATAATACAGAATTGAGTAAATGGGGTGAAGCACCTTATTTCTGTGAGCCGACCATTGTACGCAGTATTATCAGTCAGCATTTTTATTCACCTGCCATGTGGAGTATTTTCCAGGTGCAGGAATTGCTGGGCATGAGTGCAGAGTTGAGAAGAGAAAATCCCAATGATGAACGGATCAATGTTCCGGCTAATCCCAAACATTACTGGCGCTACCGCATGCATCTTAGTTTAGAAGACCTGGTTGCTAACAATACGTTTAATGAAGATGTAAGCATGATGGTGCAGTTGAGTGGAAGAGGATGATAATTGATAATGAAGAATCAGTACTTAATTAGTATTACATGCCACTTGCTGTACGCTATAAAAAAATTGAACTTCCGTTTCGTTATCCGTTTACCATTTCTAAAGGAACCAAAACACATCAGCCTGCATTGATTGTGGAACTGGAACATCGTGGTAAAACAGGCTATGGCGAAGCACCTGCAATTGCTTATTACAATATTCCGGTAGAAAAGATGATCGAAGACCTGGAAGCAAAGAAAAAGTTTGTAGAGAAGTTTGCCTTCACAGACCCTGATCGTTACTGGCATTACCTGCATCACCTGTTTCCTCAAAACCATTTCCTCGTTTGTGCTTTGGATATTGCCACCTGGGATATGTATGGCAAGCTGAGAGGAAAACCCCTGTATCAACTCTGGAATTTGGATTTTAGCAAAGCACCTGTTTGTGATTATACCATTGGTATTGACACCGTAGAAAAAATGGTGGAAAAGATGAACGAAAAGCCATGGCCTATCTATAAAATAAAAGTGGGAGTGGAAGGCGATGTGGAATTAGTAGTTGAATTACGCAAACATACCGATGCTGTGTTTCGTGTAGATGCCAACGCAGGATGGACATTGGAAGAAGCGCTTGAAAAAATTCCGCAGTTGAAAGAATTGGGAGTAGAATTGGTAGAGCAGCCATTGGCAAAAGATAATTGGGAAGGAATGAAAACTTTGTACAAAGAATCGCCTTTGCCTTTACTGGCTGATGAAGCTTGTGTGTATGAACAGGATGTAGAAAAATGTTTTCAGCACTTTCATGGTATCAATATCAAGCTTACCAAATGCAGCGGTATTACACCGGCGCTTCGGATGATCAAAAAAGCAAGAGAGTTGAACATGAGCATTATGATCGGCTGTATGAATGAAACTACTATCGGCTCTGCTGCAATTGCTCATTTAGCACCCTTGGTTGATTATATTGATATGGACGGGCCATTGCTGTTGGCAGAAGATATTGCAACCGGATTGAGTTATGATTTTGGAAAAGTAGAAGTGAGTAGTGGTGCGGGTTTGGGCATCACAACCAATTTGTTTGAATAAAAAAAATAATTCAATGGTCTGACGGTTTGCGACCGTACCGACCAGGTGCCTCACTGGTCGGTACGGCCCTTAGGCCGTCAGACCAAATCTCTTAAAGAAAAAGCCTGGCAATTGTACCTGGCTTTTTCTTTATCATCATCGTTGTGTCTGCTTAATGATCAGTTTCCCATACCAATGCACTGGCGCCTAAGATTGCTGCATCGGCTTCTTTCAAATCACTGAAGATCACTTTCACTTTATTCTTGAACACCTGTATCAAATTAGCTTCCATCGCCTGTACGGTTGGTTTCAATAATAAATCACCTGCTTTTGTTAAACCACCAAACAATACAATCGCTTCCGGTGAGGAGAACATCACAAAATTCGCTAATGCTTCACCCAAAATTTCACCCGTAAATTCAAAGATACGGTTGGCAATGGCGTCACCCTGTATAGCACAGTTGTAAACGGTTTCACTGGTAAGCTCATCAATGGTGTAGTTGCGTAACAAACTGGGCGCATCCGGTTCAGCTGTTAAAAATTCAATGGCAGTTTCCCGCACACCTGTTGCGCTGGCATATGCTTCGAGAGAACCATAAGCGCTTGTTCCTTTGTGCAATCGTCCACCATGGCGAACGATCACATGTCCCAATTCACCTGCAAAACCATCATGACCTACAACGATCTTTCCATCAATTACAATTCCGCTTCCCACCCCGGTGCCCAATGTAATCGTAATAAAATGTTTCATGCCTTTGGCTACACCGTACATCATCTCACCCATGGCAGCCGCATTGGCATCGTTGGTAAGACGAGCAGGCAATCCAAATTTTTTCTCTACCATATCTGCCATTGGAATAATGCCTTTCCATTTCAGGTTGGGTGCATATTCAATAGTGCCGGTATAAATATTTCCGTTAGGAGCACCCATACCAATGCCTTTGAATTTGTCAGTACCACCATGATTGGCAATTAAAGGCCAGAGATTTTTGTAAAGCTCCTCAATAAATTCTTCTGCATTGTCATGTGCATCTGTACGCATACGACCCTGCTCCAGGATGTTTCCTTTGCGGTCTACAATTCCAAATTTGGTATTAGTACCTCCAATATCAATACCAACTGCAAAATCCTTTGTCATAATAATTCAATTATTTTATTCAAATCTGTTTCGTACCTCGTATTTCTTACTTCGTACTTGTTCTTAATGTCCACCGCCGCTCACTTGTGCATCATAATCAATTCCCTGGTTCTTTAAAATGCCTTTCACTGCAAATGCAAAGAAAGCTAAGTAGGCAAAACATACAACAGCTACCCAATAGGAAGAGTGAATACCAACCAGGTCAGCCAGCTTTCCCTGGATAGGAGGAATAATACCACCACCCAAAATCATCATGATCAAAAAGGCTGAACCTTGGGTTGTGTATTTACCCAGCCCGGCAATGGACAACGAGAAAATACAGGGCCACATAATAGAACAGCACAAGCCTCCACTCAAAAATGCATAAATAGATACGGTTCCTGTTGTCATAATACCAATGATCATAGCTGCAACACCCAAAATGCTGAATATTAAAAGTGTTCTTGCAGGTTTGTCCTTACTTAAAAAGAAGGCGCCAATCTGTACCGCTACACAAACAATGTAGAAGTACAACGGACTCATATCATATTGGGCAATGGAGTTAACGCCAATAATGATTCCGAATGCCACAATAGGCACAACCACCAATAATAATTTTTTGGTATTACTGCTGAATTCAAAGGCGCTGATGGCGCCGGCCCATCTTCCGATCATTAAACTTCCCCAATACATGGAAATGAATGGCGCTATTTGTGAAGACTGATAACCGCCAAAATCTTTTTGCTTTAACAGTTCACCCAAGTTACTGCCAATAGCCACTTCTACACCTACATAGGTAAAGATGCCCAGCATCCCCAGCACCAGTTGAGGATATTGCATAGCACCCCATCCTTCACTCTTACGTTTGGCACTCATATTGGCAAACAACAAACCAATCACTACAATAGCTAATGCGCCGAATAACCATTTCATCCGGTATTGTTCCAATGGATGACGGAGCTCAGCTATTTCATTTTTCTTTTGTTCTATTGAAGTGGTCAGTGCAGAAACATCGCCCATTGTGGCGGCAACCTGTTTTTCAATAGCAGTTACTTCATCACCCAAACTCACAATCATCGTGGCCGCTTCACTTTTATAACTTTGAAAAACAGGAGTGAAACATACTGCTAACAATACAGTAATCACCAGCATGGTCAACAGTGATTTATTTTCCCGTTCAATCTTTTCATCATTAATGCCCGGCGGTACTTTTTTGGAAAAACCAAATAAGGCAGCGGCAGCAATAAACAAACCACCCACCGCCACATACAGAATAATTACTTTACTTAATGGCAATGCTTTGATTTGTTCATCAGTAATGGCTGCAGCAGAACCAAACAATGCCAATGCTACTACAATAGGTCCGATGGTTGTACCAAAAGAGTTAACGCCGCCACCTAAGTTCACACGACTGGTGCCTGTAGCAGGATCGCCCAACGATATAGCAAAAGGTTGCGCACTGGTTTGCTGTAATGAAAATCCAAGTGCCACAATGAATAAACCCAGCAACATACCATTAAATGAATTGCTGTTTACTGTAACGATCATTACAGCCGCACCAATAGCACTGAATAATAATCCGTATACAATACTTTTCTTATAACCCCATTTTCCAACGGGATCTTTACCTGCAAAAGCACCATAGATAAATAAAATAAGCGCCCCTATGTAATAAGCCAGGTAAAATGCAAAGTCAACAAGCTGGCTTTGAAACTGGTCAAGTCCAAACTTGTGTTTGCAAAAGGGGATAAACACACTATTGCCTGCGGCAATAAATCCCCAGAAGAAGAATACAGTAACGAGGGTGCTTAAAGCACCATAATTGGTTGGTTGTGCGGTTTTGTTCATAACAATCGTTTGCCTTGTTTGAACGCTGAAAATAAAAAGAATTGCCAGTACTAAAAATTATTTGTTCTTTTTTGGGGTATCAAACATCCTTCCTATATTCAGGCATAATTCCTTCAAATCCAGATTCATGGAAATAATTCATGTTAGTGCTGAATGTTACCCGGTAGCCAAAGCCGGCGGTTTGGGTGATGTAGTGGGAGCCCTGCCAAAGTATTTAAATACGGCAGGTCATGTTGCCAAAGTGGTGATGCCCATGTACCGAACAAAATTTTTAGCAGCCAACGATTTTGAAGTGGTGCATAAAGGCAACACTAACCTGGGTGATTATTTTTTTGATTATACAGTTATTAAAGAAGCAACCAACAAACTGGGATTTGATTTATACCTGATTGACATATATGGATTGCTGGACAGGGAAAAGATTTATGGGTATGATGATGATGCACAGCGGTTCACTGCTTTTCAAATTGCATTTGTTGATTGGTTGAGTGCCTGGCAACACAGACCGGATGTAGTACATGTGCACGACTACCATGCAGGTTTAATTCCTTTCATGATGCAGTATTGTTATCGTTACAATCATCTTGCATCCATTCCTACGGTATTAACGATTCACAATGCACAATATCAAGGCTGGATGGGTTGGGATAAAAGTGTTTGGATTCCTCCCTATGATACATGGAAAACAGGTATGATGGACTGGGCTGATACCATCAACCCCTTGGCCAGTGCTATTAAATGTGCTGCAAAAGTTACAACGGTGAGCTGGAGTTATTTGGATGAGTTGCGTTACATGAGTAATGGACTCGAAGCTTTGTTTGAATATGAGCGGGGCAAATGCAGCGGCATTTTAAACGGGATTGATGCAGATGTTTGGGATCCGTCAACTGATAGTTATATTAAAGATGATTATACGATAGAAACAGTTGAGGAAGGCAAGGCCAAAAACAAAGCACGTCTTTGTGAACAATTTGGCCTCGATGTAAATAAACCGTTGTTTGTATTTATCGGAAGATTGGTGGGAGAAAAGGCAGCTGATATTTTGCCGGGATTAATTGGTGATTCTTTTTATTATATCGGCAGAAGAATGAACTTTCTTATTCTCGGCAGCGGAGAGCCGCATGTTGAAGCTCAGTTAAATGGATTAATTCCTATTTCACAGGGTGATTACAGTTGTTATATCGGTTATAATGAAGCGCTCAGTCATTTAATGTATGCCGGGGCAGATTTTTTATTAATGCCCAGTCGTGTTGAACCTTGCGGTTTAAATCAAATGTATGCGATGCGTTATGGAACCGTTCCCATGGTGCGAAATACAGGAGGGTTAAGAGATACGGTAAAAGATATTGGAACACCCGGTGGTTATGGATTGGTTTTTGAAAACGCAACAGTAGGTGATGTAAGCCATTCTGTATGGAGAGCTGTGCAGCTGTACCAGGATAAGGAGCGTTTCAATAAAAGCCGTGAAGTAATGATGAATTTAGATTTCAGTTGGGAGAAAAGTATTCAACAATACATAACTTTATATCAATCACTTAAATAATTCTTCACCAAACAATCAGCTATTATGAGCATTTCCAGAAGTACATTGGCCATTATCCTCGGTGGAGGAGCAGGAACAAGATTATATCCTTTAACAGCCAGCCGCAGTAAACCTGCTGTACCTATTGCAGGTAAATATCGTTTGGTGGATATTCCCATCAGCAACTGTATTAATAGCAACATCAACCGCATGTTTGTGTTAACACAGTTCAACAGTGCTTCTCTCAACAAGCATATTAAGAATACATATCATTTCAGTGCATTCAGCACCGGTTTTGTGGATATTCTTGCTGCCGAACAAACACCCGATAATCCGGGTTGGTACCAGGGCACGGCTGATGCGGTACGTCAATGTATGCGGCATGTGCAGCAACATGATGCAGAATATATTCTGATCTTAAGTGGTGATCAGTTGTATCAAATGGATTTTCAAAAAATGATTGATGACCATATACAGCGTGGTGCAGACATCAGTATTGCCACGATTCCGGTTGGTGAGCGTGAAGCACCTGAGTTTGGTATTTTAAAAAGCGATGCGAATAGTATGATCACTTCGTTTATTGAAAAACCAAAGAAAGAAATTTTAGGAGAATGGATCAGTGATACCGGTGCAGAAATGCAACGTATGGGCCGTATTTACCTGGCAAGTATGGGTATCTATATTTTCAACAGGAAATTGTTACTGGAGCTGTTGATGGAAGAACACAAAGACGCAACTGACTTTGGTAAAGAAATACTTCCATCCTCTATTGATAAGTATAAAGTTGCCAGCCATCAATATGATGGTTACTGGACGGATATTGGAAATATCTATTCCTTCTTTGAAGCCAATCTTGCATTAACAGCAGAGATTCCTGATTTCAATTTGTTTGATAATGCGAAGCCTGTGTACACCCGTGCACGCATGCTGCCACCTGCTAAAATAAGCGGAACTACTCTGGAAAGAACCATCATTGCGGAAGGCTCTATTATTTTGGCAAGCAGAGTGGAGAACAGTGTCATTGGTATACGTACACGAATTGGTCATGGTACTACTGTTGTGAGCAGTTATATCATGGGTACTGATTATTATGAAACATTAGAAGAGATGTTGCATGCAGCCGAACGTGGCGTGCCTAAGGTGGGAATTGGTGAACGCTGTTATATCAAGAATGCGATCATTGATAAGAATTGCAGAATCGGAAATGATGTGCGTATTAATGGTGGTGCTCATTTGCCCAATACCGATCATGCATTGTATTCAGTAAAAGATGGAATTGTGGTAGTTAAGAAAGGAGCGATCTTACCGGACGGTTTTGTAATATAAACTTTTCGCCCCTGAAAGGTTAACAGAACAATTGATTATGAACCTAAACCCATTCTCCCGGGGCAGGAGAACTATTCTTTATGGTAAATCCTACAAAAATTTCTAAACCTTCGCTCAGTTTAGCACAGATTATCAATATGAGCGTTGGCTTCTTTGGAATTCAATTTGCGTTCGGACTGCAAAATGCCAACGTCAGCCGTATTTTTCAAACATTGGGAGCCAAGATTGAAGAAATTCCCATTTTATGGATTGCAGCTCCATTGACAGGATTGATTGTTCAGCCCATTATTGGTCATATGAGTGACCGTACCTGGTTGGGAAAGTGGGGTAGAAGAAGACCTTATTTTATGGCCGGTGCAGTATTGGCTTCACTTGCTTTGTTTGTATTTCCCAACGTAACCGCCTTATGGATGGCTGCTGTAATGTTATGGCTGCTGGATGCATCTATCAACATATCCATGGAACCCTTTCGTGCTTTCGTGGGTGATATGCTTCCCGATGAACAAAGAACACAGGGATTTGCCATGCAGAGCTTTTTTATTGGAATCGGGGCTGTAATATCATCTGCATTACCGTATATCCTTACAAAAATGGGCATTGCCAATGAAGCAGCACCCGGTGTGATTCCTGATTCAGTAAAAATTTCTTTTATAGCCGGTGCTGCTGTTTTTCTCGTAGCCATCGCTTATACGGTATTTACAACCAAAGAGTATTCGCCGGAAGAAATGAAACAATTTGGCGATCAGCAGGAAGATTCCCATGTAGCTGTCATTAAAACTCCTTCATCAAAATTCTACAGAAGAGGATTCATCTGGTTTTTGATAGGCGCTGTACTTTCTGCTGCTTTGTTTTTGTTCAACAGCAATGCTTCGGAACCGCTTGAAAAGGAACTGTACGTATTAACCGGTGGTATTGGAGTGTTTGGCCTTTTTCAACTTTTGGCCGGAATGTTGCATTCCAATGGAAGTAATAATGGATTGGTTGAAATTATGGACGATCTGAACTATCTTCCGCTTACTATGAAGAAGCTGGCAGTAGTGCAGTTTTTTTCATGGTTTGCATTGTTTGCCATGTGGATCTATTCAACTCCTGCGTTGGCGCAACACATTTATAGCACAACAGATGCAGCTTCGGCAGAGTATAATAAAATGGGTAATTGGGTAGGAGTTCTATTTGGATGGTATAATGGTTTTGCAGCCTTGTTTGCATTTCTCTTGCCTGTACTTGCTAAAGCTTTTTCGAGGCCTGTAACACATCTTATTGCACTTGTTGCGGGTGGTTTAGGGTTGATATCATTTTATCTTTTCAAAAATGAAAACCTCCTGATCATCAGTATGGCTGGAATTGGTTTTGCATGGTCAAGTATATTAGCTATGCCCTATGCAATGCTCACACAATCATTGCCCCAACATAAAATGGGTGTGTATATGGGTATCTTCAATTTCTTTATTGTGATACCGCAAATTCTTGCTGCAACATTATTGGGATTCTTTACAAAGCATCTTTTTGATGGCAATGCTATTTATACAATTGTTTTAGGGGGCTGTTCAATGCTGATAGCTGCACTCCTGAATTTGACAATAAATGATAAAAAATAATATGAAAAAACTTATTCTTTCAATGAAGTTACTGTGCCTTGCAGTAACTTTCTCATCTGCACAAATCATGTACAATACCTATCCCGCTAACTGGTGGATTGGTATGAAGTATAATAAAATTCAACTGATGATCCGTGGAGAAGGAGTGGGCAATCATACCGGTTTTACTACTACCTACCCGGGTGTAACCATTTCTAAAGTAAACCGGTTTGCTAATAAGAATTATGTGATACTGGATATGACCATTGCGCCCACTGCAAAACCGGGTACTGTTGGCATCCGCACACGTAAAGGAAATGAACCGGTAAATTTTGAATTCAATATCAGCAGCAGAAGACCGGGCCGTGGCACCGAGTTTGCACAAGGAGTCACCTCCTCTGATCTCATGTATCTCATCATGCCGGATCGTTTCAGCAATGGCGATCCCATGAATGATAAAGTGCCGGGCATGCGGGATCAATCGCTTCGTCGTGATACTGTCTTCAACCGTCATGGTGGTGATTTGAAAGGCATTCAAAATCATCTCGACTATTTAAAAGACCTCGGTGTAACATCGCTGTGGCTGAATCCTGTTTGGGAAAATGATATGCCCGAACGTACAGAGCATGGCTATGCATTTACAGATCATTATAAAGTTGATCCCCGTCTCGGTGGTTATATGGGATTAAAAAACCTGGTGCAGGCTATGCATCAAAAAGGAATGAAGTATGTAAGTGATGCGGTGTACAATCATGTGGGTATTGAACATGTTTTGTTCCGTGATATGCCAGACAGTACCTGGTTCCATCGCTGGCCCACATTTACTCAAACCAATTACAAAGACCAGGCATTGTTTGATCCTTATGCATCAATGATAGATAAAAAACTCATGAGTGATGGCTGGTTTGTGAAGTCTATGCCTGATTGGGATCACAGCAACAAATTTGTTCAGAACTTTTTAATACAACACGCCATCTGGAGCGTGGAGGAATTTGGCATTGATGGTTTTCGTATTGATACTTATGCTTACAATGACCTGGATTTTATGAATCGTTGTAACAAAGCGTTGTATGATGAATATCCTAAGATTACCATTTTTGGTGAAACATGGGTGCATGGTGTTATCAACCAGGCTTACTTCTGCCAAAATGTATTTAATATCAAATACAAAAGCAACATGCAGGCCACTACTGATTTCCAAACTTTGTTTTATGGTATTACACCTGCCTGTAATGAAAAATTCGGATGGACAGAAGGTGTAAATAAACTGTACACCACATTGGCACAGGATGTAGTGTATAAAGATCCCATGCGCCAGGTGATCTTTTTAGACAATCATGATATCAGTCGTTTTTATTCCACCGTTGGAGAAGATACTTCCAAATACAAAATGGCCCTTGCATGGTTGCTCACCTGCAGAGGTATTCCGCAAATGTATTATGGCAATGAAATACTGATGACGGGTGTAACATCTCCCAACGATGGTTATGTGCGTTGGGGTTTTCCCGGCGGATGGGAGGGTGATGCTGCCAATAAGTTTACAGCAGCAGGAAGGACACCAAAAGAAAACTCCATCTTTAACTACATAAAAACTCTCGCCAATTTCCGGTTACAATCAAGCGCTATCAAAACAGGTAAGTTTATGCAATATTTGCCCATAGACGGCGTATATGTGTATTTCCGTTATGATGGTAAGCAAACGGTAATGTGCATCATGAATACTAATGCAGAACCCAAGATCATTGATCTGTCACGTTTTGAAGAACGCATCAAAGGATATACAGCAGCATTGGATGTAGTAGCAGGACAGGTGTTTCAATTGCAAAAGACAATTACTTTGTTACCCGTAAGTAATTTGGTATTGGAACTTCGCAAATAAAGTTCATTCCGGATAAGTTAAGCCCCGCACTTGCGGGGCTTTTTTGGATTTGGGTACGGTCCATTGTAATTTAAAATGGTTACTGCTTCATAATTTTTTCTGTGCTTATTATTGATCCGTCATCAGAAATAACATGTATCATATAAGTACCTTGTTTAAGATGGCTTATATCAATACCGCTTTCATTGCTTCGCACAGATCGTTTTAGAATCAGCACGCCATTTGCATCAACGATCTTTATTGAAAGGGATTGCTTTTTTGAAGTGTTGATATGTAATTGATTCTGCACAGGATTCGGATAAAAACGAATGCTGCTTGTGTTTGATAGCAATTGAACTGTTGCTGTGTTTGTGTAAACGGTTGCACCTGTAGTTGTAATGATCTTTAAACGATAGTATAATTTTGCTGCATTGCTGCCGTGAACATCTGTATGCTCATAAACTGTGGCTCCATTTATTTTTGTAACACTTGCTACTTCTGCAAATTGTTGGTTGTCGTTGCTTCTTTCAACCGAGAAGGAGCTTACTTTCTCATTCACCTGTTCAGGTAGTGTCCATCTTAATGATGCGTTTGTATTCACAACGGATGCTTCGAGTTGTACCTGTTCAGGTGAGAGAACAGAACACCCATTGTTGCTGTAAACAATTTCTATTGTGTCTTCAGCATAAATTTCACAGCCGGTAAATAGCTGCTGCTTTACGATGTACTTGCCCGGTGCATTAATGTTGATTTGTGGCCCCCGTGCGGGGTTATTAATAATATTTCCATTAGGTGTACTCCATTCATAAACTGAATTTGGAAGCGGATTCAATACAAACAATTGTGTAACTAAATTGGTAGGACAATTGTTTGGGAAATTAGTACGTACATCTACAGGTTGTGGTTTTGCAAAATCGTATGGCCCGATAAAATCTTTCAGTTCAGATGTAAAAGAAGTTGAACTTCTTGTTTTTACGAATAAACGTTTAAAACCAGCTCTGCATCCTGTACTGGCTAAAAGGGTATAGGGGTCAAGTCCCAGTTTGGTCATATTCACACTTATTTCCATGAATTGCCGTTCGGAATAAGCGGCTGTAATAGCACCACCTGCATTGATGTATCCAAAAGGGCCTGGCCAAGTAGCATTACCACACTGTAAGCCGGTATAAAAATCTCCTGATACTTTCGGTGTAATATTAGCATACCCATAGGTTGCACCCGGGCCATCACCATCAAAACTTCCGCCCCAGTTAAATTTTACCGGAGTAATACTTAAGTTGCTTTGGTGCACCCAAATCCTTGCTTCCACAAGCGTAAGAGAGGAAGAAGAAAATTCGGCTGTAAAGATCACATCCCCGGCACTGATCACATTGCCGGCAGCATCAAATTGCCAGGACGTATGTCCTGCATCAGGTCCAACATTTAAAAAGGTTCCGCTGTTGCGGTCGTAATAAATATCTGTTTGATAAAGTTCAAAATCAAAATAACGGTTCCCTGTATTTCCCTGTAAAGAGATGCCCCCAAAGAACCAGAGCGAATCTGTGAGATTGATACCATCTCTTCTCAAATGAACAAATACATCATAAATATCATTCTTGTTCAATACAGGTTGTGATGGAGTAGTGGCAATACCTGTTCCATCCCAATCAGCCGGATTTTGTCCGTTTTTATTACTGCTGATAAAAGTGGTGGAGTCATCGCCAAAGTGATCTCTCACAAACAATGCATCATACAGCAGTTTATTGTTGATGGTGGAATACATGGGAACGGCCATTCCCTTAACAATTGATGCTCTCCGGTAATTGATGTCTGTTACATAACGGGCTACTGTAGCAGCAGCGCCGGCAGAATCAATAATTTGAATACCTGCTCCTGAATTGCCGTTATGAAACCAATCATCATTTGGTTGTATGAAGCTATTAAAATAATTCGCACGCAAATCAGCATCAACACCAAAAAAAGCTTTAATGATTGGTGTGGTAATTTGAGCATTTGATTGTAGTCCCCAAAATAGAAGCAATATGGTGCTTTTAAGCAGTTTCATGGTACGTTACAAAAGACAGGCAAAAGACACCAGTAGAAAGATAACGAGAGGGCTTGTATCTTCACAGGTATCGGATTGCAAAATAAAAGTAGTTCTTGCTTAGCCTTTTTGCAAGCTTTTTTATCATACTCTAAGTGTTTTGTCTTACCTTTTTAAAAATTTAGTTTCAAAGAAATAAATAGAGGCGTGAGTTCAAAAAAAGTGATGCGTAAGTTTTATCGCCGCAGGAAGTGATTATCGTGTATTTTTAATTAAATGCCTTAGTATGGCCAAAACAACTAAAAAATCAACAGTGAAGAAACAACAACATCGCTATGAGGATTTTCATTTTGTAGATACCTCCAAACCTGTTTGGAATTATTCAAGATTTGAAGGTGATGATATCAGCAATTTTCAAAATGGTACGAATTATCGTTGTTATGAACTCTTTGGCTCCCATGCAATGGAAGTAAATGGAGTTAAGGGTTACTATTTTGCAGTGTGGGCTCCCAATGCAACGTTTATATCTGTCATCGGAAATTTTAATGATTGGAATAAAGAGTCACATCCATTATACGTTCGTTTAGATAATAGCGGCATTTGGGAAGGGTTTATCCCGGAGTTGGCAAAAGGGGAATCCTACAAATATCACATTCATGGTTATGCCGGGTTAAAGCTGGATAAAGGTGATCCCTATGCCGTGTTCTGGGAAGTGAGACCTAAAACAGCATCCATTACCTGGAATTTAGATTACAGTTGGCGTGATGAAGAATGGATGAAAAAGCGAAAGGATCATAACAAACTGGATGCACCATGGAGTGTGTATGAAGTGCATTTGGCCAGTTGGATGCGTCCGGATCGTAATAACGAAGAAGTGTATCACAGTTATGATTTTTTTGCTGACAGGTTGGTGAACTATGTGAAAGAGATGGGCTTTACACACGTTGAACTGATGCCGGTAATGGAACATCCTTTTGACGGGAGTTGGGGCTACCAGGGCACAGGTTATTTTGCGCCTACATCCCGTTACGGTGATCCGCAGCAGTTCATGAATTTGGTGGATCGTTTTCATGAAGAAGGGATCGGTGTTATTCTCGATTGGGTTCCCTCTCACTTCCCGTATGACGCACATGGGTTGTTTATGTTTGATGGTGCACATACTTATGAGTATGCTGATATGCGAAAAGGCTATCACCCGGACTGGAACAGTTATATTTTCAATTACAAAAGAGGGGAAGTAAAATCATTTCTCATCAGCGGCGCCATGCATTGGCTCAAAAATTTCCATGCAGATGGTTTGAGGGTGGATGCAGTTTCTTCCATGCTGAAATTGAACTATTCAAGAACTGCGGGTCAATGGGAGCCGAATGAATTTGGAGGTGATGGTAATTTGGAAGCCATCGCTTTTATCAAAGATTTGAATGAAACGATTTTCCGTGATCTGCCCGATGTACAAACCATTGCGGAAGAAGCAACTGATTGGCCCGGTGTTTCCAAGCCAACTTTTGCGGATGGTCTTGGCTTTGGCATGAAGTGGATGATGGGCTGGATGCACGATACATTGAAATACTTTAAACAGAATCCGGTGTATCGGCAATATCAGCAGGATCAATTCACTTTCAGCATGATGTACTACTATGATGAGAATTTTATGTTACCTCTATCTCATGATGAAGTGGTGCACGGTAAAAGCCCGATGCTTTACAAAATGCCCGGAGATGAATGGCAGAAATTTGCCAATCTTCGACTTATGTACAGCTATATGTTCAGCCATCCTGGGGGCAAGTTATTGTTCATGGGTGATGAATTTGGAGCTACCAACGAATGGAATTATAAAAGTGAACTTCAGTGGGAACTGCTGCAATACGATTCGCACAAGGGAGTAAGGGAATGTGTAAAAGACCTGTGCCGTTTACTCAAAGAGGAACCTGCTTTGTATGAAAATCAATTCAATCAAGATGGTTTTGAATGGGTGGACCTTAACCACAGAAGCGAGTCAGTCATCGTTTTTAAAAGGAAGGGTAAAGAGCCAACGAATGATGTACTGGTAGTTTTGAATATGACCCCGGTGGTTCGCAATGACTGGAAAATTCACGTGCAGGGCAAAAGTACTTGGACTGAAATTTTTAATAGTGATGCAGAGAAATATTGGGGAACAGGCACTACATTGAATCCTTCTGTTGAGGTGAGAACGGTGGATCAAGAAGAAAAATGGTATGAATTGAACCTTCATTTGCCTCCTTTGGGTGCAGTATTGTTAAAATAAACCCTTAAAAATGAGAATTACGGCAGGATTTTAGCAGGTAATTCTACGATTCAAATTATTTTTAAATGTTTTTCATCTACCTGTAAACCAATGAACCGATCCATGAAAACCCAAATTGTAACCTCAGTACTGATCTTCGTATCACTATTCTCATTTGCACAAAACAGGGATAGCTCTAATGCTTATTTGACTAAGGCCAACCAGGCCCGCCAGGAAAGACGCATTCAGTTAGCCATGAACCTGTATGAAAAGGCAGTTCAATATGATACCACCAATGTTGAAGCATTAAAGCAAATGGGAGAGTACGGTATTGAAAGCCGCAACTACCGTCATGCCGTTGATGCCTTCACACGCTGGCACCGTTTAGAACCCAATAATGAAGCAACATTTCAGCAATTAGCAAATCTGTATTTCAACCTTGGCCGTTATAAGGATGCCCTTGGTTTTACAGAAAAGTGGGAAAAACTGCACAGTGATAAACCCATGCATTATATCTCAGGCATGTGCCATTACTATCTTGAAAATTATCCGTATGCGATCAACCGCTTATTGCATGCGGCTGAAAAGGATACTACCAATGCAAATATGTACTATACCATTGGACGCAGCTATGTGGAAATGGAGCGTTACAAACAGGCGATACCGTATTACAAAAAAGCAGCAGATATAGACCCCAAAAATGCAAGATATGTGTATGAAATGGGGATGGTTTATTATTCTATTCCTGATGATAAAAATGCCATTGCAATGTTTGAACTGGCAGCGCAACGTGGCTGGAATCAAAATGCTGATTACTTCGAAAATCTTGCTTATAGCTATATGAACATCGGCAACTTTGATAAGGCTACAGAAAATCTTGAAAAATCTCTGGAAAAACGTCCTTACAGCATTGCCGTTACATATGCTCTTGCTGAATCGCAATATAAAGGAGGCAAATACCAGGCAGCGATTGATAATTGGGATAAAGTATTACAGCTGGATAATAAGAATGCCCGTTCCCTGTATATGATTGGTTTGTGTTATCAAAAAATGGGGCAGAAGGAGAAAGGGATGGCTCTTTGTGATAAAGCCATTGAAATGGACCCATCGCTCGGCAGTCTTAAGCAAAAGAAGATGGACATTGGTATGTAATTGAATATTCAAAATAGTGAAGGGGGCAGCAGTAAAAGTTGCCCCTTTTTTATATGATTCAGGGGCCGGGCAGCGTTATTTTGTTGTACGGCCTCTTTTTGTAAAACCAGAACCACATACCCTGATACTGAATGAACAACAACTGATCCAAGGCTGCATCCGTAATGATGAGCAATGCCAGCGGCTGTTATTTGAACGCTTCGCCGGTAAAATGCTTACCGTGTGCCTGCGATATGCTGTTGACACTATGGAGGCAGAAGACATATTACAGGAGTCCTTTGTAAAAGTATACCGCCATCTCCATCAGTTCAAGTTTGAAGGCTCCTTTGAAGGCTGGATACGACGTATTGTGGTAAATACCGCACTCAAACATTGCCAGAAAAAGAAAATACGGTTTGATGAAATAAAACCGGAGACTTCGCAGGGTGGCAGCATAGAGCCATCTGCCTACACGCATTTGGGTGAAAGTGATTTGATGCGTTTGATCAGCCAACTGCCGGAAGGGTATAAGATCGTATTTAACCTTCATATCATTGAAGGATATAGCCATGAAGAGATAGCTGAAATGCTCAATATAAAAGACAGTACCAGCCGCTCACAATTGGTGAAGGCAAGAAGATATCTCCAAAACGAAATTTTAAAACTGCAAAAACGTGTTGCGGTATGACGGACAAATTATTTGACTCGTTTATCAAATCCAAACTGGAGCATTATGACTCCGGTGCACCCATGCATGTGTGGGAGCGGATCAAAAATGATAAGGATCGGAAACCGAAAGGATTTTTCTTTTGGCGTAACCGTTACATCCTGTTGCTGGCGGGTTTATTTCTCACCGGTATAACATCGTATATTCTTTTGAATAATAAGGAAGCGGTTGCTACAATGGCAACAACAACCACTGCGGGTGTTGAAAAAACAAAACAGGAAAAATTACCCAATGAACCTGCTGCAACACTTCAGCAACCGATTTCAACTCAGGGTAAAAATGAATCCTCATCAACAAACGAAGCCACAAGCACTCATACACCATCAACTCAATCAACTCCATCAAACACTTCAGTAACAAATCAATCTTCGTCTGATCATACTAAGACATCGGTATTTGTTCAAAATAATAACACAAATTTAAATGGTGGTGTTTCGTCAATTAGTCTGTCACTAACAAAGAACAAGCAGGGGTCTTTATTTACTTCTGTAAATGCACCTGGAGTAAAAAGCAACTTAGTAAATTCTTCTGAACAAGAACAGGTTTTGTCAATCGCTGGATTCTCGAGGAATGATAACACCATGCCGAAGTTCAGACTGGGTAATATTTCCATGCCGCAAAATAAACCTACTTGTCCTACCATCAACGGGCCACGTCGCCGTGATTTTTATTTGGAAGCGTATGTGTCCCCTGATTATAACATAAGAACAATATCAGCAGGTGATACCTCAGATTTCTATATCAAAGAACGGAACGAAACAGAAAAATACAGAACCAGCTTTAGCACCGGTGTGAGGCTTGTAAAAAACCTCGGCGAAAAAACATTGTTGAAAGCAGGTGTCAATTACACACAGATCAATGAACGTCTTCGCATAGTGAGTGAAAACTCAAAGCAGTTAACACAGATCATAACTATTCGTACAGTAGTACGTTCCCCCGGTGATACATTGTTTGTGAGAGATACGATGTATTATGAACAAACAGGTACCCGTTACAGAACTACGTATAACCGTTTCCGTTTTATTGATGTGCCGGTTATTTTCTCATACGAATTTGGTGATCCTGAACTGATGCACTTTGCGGTAAATGCAGGGCCGGTGTTCAATATTGTTTCCTTTTACAATGGGGAAGTGCTGGATACAAGTTACAGACCTCTTTCAATTTCAACCAAAAGCGGAAACAATGTAAACAACTGGCGCAATAATATTGGTTTGGGGATGTTTGCCAGCATAAGCATCTTTAAAAAACTGAATGACAGGATTCATTTGTTTGGCGAGCCATATGTGCGTTACAACTTTAATCCTGTAACTCAGCAAAATAATTTTATAAAACAAAGCTATCTCATTACCGGAATGCAATTGGGTATCCGCTACAATTTTATTCCGCCGGGGCAGCGCTATAAAAGATAAACGTATCAAATAGATACGGAAGTTTCTAGAACCTTTGAAGGACACCTTATTTTAAATAAAGTGCTATGATAAAATCTTATTCGCTCATTATCCTTACATGTCTTTTTCTTTTGGCTTCCTGTCAAAAGAACAGTGATGTGTTTGTGCCCGACACCGGGCAACAACTGGATAGTGCATGGGTTACCAATATCCAGGCCAATGCCCAGGTTGTGCAACTCAGTAATAAAATATCCGGAATATTCACTAGTGAACGGGTGTCTGTTGCTGCAGATGCTACTATTCGTACCAACACCGGTTTCACAATAGAGATACCAAAAGGTGCTTTACTTTTATCCGGAACAGAATACGCAGATTCCGTTCGTGTTGAATTCGTTTTCGTACAACGTAAAGGTGATTTTATCCGATTTGGAGTACCTACCATCAGCAACCAGTATCCGTTGGAATCAGGCGGTGCTTTCTTTATTCGTTTTCTTACTACACCTAACAGTACTATGTTAACAGTGAATCCGGCAAAACGTATTTATATTAAATATGTTGATGAAATGGCGAAGCAGGGGATGAATTTATTTTATACGACTAACTTTCCTTCTCCTGCGTCAACAATAAATTGGCTTACTACAAACGATGCATCAACTGTTAATCTGTGGAGCACCAGTACAACACCCATACAAAAGGGATATGTTGTAGCTACTGCAAGAACAGGCTGGTTGAGTGTTGATAAACATTTTGAAACCGGGTTGGCAACAACAGACGTAAAAGTAGTGATGCCTGATCTTTTCTCTAACGCCAACACAGCAGTGTTCATGGTATTTAAATCAGTACGTTCAGTAGTTCAAATGAATGGTAACAATACAATGCGTGCTTTTTCATTTACAAATATTCCTGTAAACTACGAAGTGAAGTTTGTTGCTATTTCTAAAGTTGCTGATAGTTACTACCTGGGTGTAAAAGATGAAAAAATAACTGCGAATCACAGCACATTTATTCGTCCTGAATTATCAAGCCTCGAAAAAATTCAACAGTTCCTGTTCTCACTTTAGCTGCCTTACTCATAATAAGCGAAAGCCCGTTTCTTAAAAACGGGCTTTTTCATGCTCAATCCACATATGTGGAAAGTGCACGACAGGTTTGAACTGTGATTTTTCGATAAATTTGCAGCTATGAGTTTTGAGATGGGCAAACAGGTTAAGGTTGCGATTTTAGATTTATACGATGGTCATGCCAACCAGGGCATGCGTTGTATTCGTGAGCTTCTTAATTTGTTTGGGGAAGAACATCATGTTGAATTATTGTGGGATGAATTTGATGTTCGTCGTGAAAATGCAGTACCTGATCTTTCTTATGATATTTTTATTTCATCTGGCGGACCGGGTAGTCCTTATGACGGCGAAGGCAAAGAATGGGAAGATAACTATTTCAATTGGCTTCGCTCCGTTACAGAGTGGAATAATGATGAGCGAAATGACCAAAAAAAGTATGTGTTCTTTATCTGTCATTCATTTCAACTGGCATGCAGGTACTTTCAAGTAGGAACTGTGTGCAAACGTAAGTCTACTGCTTTTGGCGTTTTTCCTGTTCACTTCGTTCAAAGTTCTGTAAAAGAACATGTCTTTGATGGTTTGAAAGATCCGTTCTATGCTGTTGACAGTCGTGACTACCAGGTAGTACAGCCTGATATTCAAGATCTGAGACAAAGAGGTATTCGGTTGCTTTGTATTGAAAAGGATCGGCCGCATGTGGCACTGGAACGGGCAATTATGGGTGTCCGTTTTAATGAATATATGATCGGAACACAATTTCATCCGGAAGCTGATGCAGTGGGTATGAGCATGTACCTGCAAACAGAAGAAAAAAAGAATACAGTCATTGAAAACTATGGTTTCACTAAATGGGAGAGTATGATCGAACATCTGAATGATCCCGATAAAATACTATGGACCTACTCTCATATACTTCCCAATTTTTTATACACCAGCATCCATCAAAAAGTACCGGTAACGGTATAATTTCCTGCGGCGATTTGCCTGAAACCAATTACTTTTAGAAAGCTAAACTTTTGCTTATGGTTTCTTTATTACGTCAACAATTCAATAGGGAATTTGCAGTTGAAAAGTATGAAGCGTTTTTAAAGGATTTGCACAGTCTTCATCCCGGTGATATTGAGTTTCGTGTTAGTGAAACACCTGTGTTTGTTGACAAGGCTTTCAAAGAAAAACTCATGAACGCATGTGAAAGTATTGTAGATGTGATCTGTGATCCTGACTTTGAAAAGCTTACTGAAAATGCCATTCCCCCGGGTGAGAAAGTACCGAATGAAGCTAAGATATCTCACATGATCTCTTTTGATTTTGGTGTATGCATCAATGATAACGGTGAACTGGAGCCGCAATTAATAGAAATGCAGGGTTTCCCAACGTTATATGGTTTCCAGGTTTATTATCCTGAAGTATTAGAACGCCATTTTTCCATTCCTGCTAATTATAGCCAGTATCTCAACGATTATAACAAGGAAACGTATCTGGAAATGTTGAGAGAATTGATCGTTGGCGACCTTCCAAAAGAAAATGTGATTCTGCTGGAAATAAATCCTGATGAGCAGAAAACAAGAATTGATTTCCGCTGTACCAAAGATTACACCGGGATTGAAACAGTGAATCTCACAGATCTCATACAGGAAGGGCGAGAACTTTTTTACATGAACAATGGTGTAAAAACGAAAGTGAAGCGTATTTACAACCGTATTATCTTTGATGATTTCAAAGCCAACAAAGCCAGTCTTGGTAATGTAGTGGATATTACGACTGATCTGGATGTGGAGTGGATACCACATCCCAACTGGTTTTACCGTATCAGCAAATACACGTTGCCTTATATCAATCACCAGTTTGTGCCGCAAACTTTTTTTCTGAATGAAGTAAAACAATTACCTGATGATCTGAGTCATTATGTACTCAAGCCTTTATTTTCATTTGCAGGACAGGGGGTGCTGATTGATGTAACAAAAGAAGATATTGATGCGATTCAGGATCCTGAGAATTATATTTTGCAACGGAAAGTACAATATGCGGATGTGATTGAAACACCGGATATCCCTGCCAAAGTGGAGATACGTATGATGTATGTGTGGCCCGATGGTGATGCAAGGCCACATGCAGCTATCAACCTTGCACGTATGAGCAAAGGAAAAATGATTGGTGTGCGGTACAATAAGGATAAGGAATGGGTAGGGGGTACGGTAGCTTATATGGAGAGGTTATGATGTATTGGTTGCCATACAATACATTCACAATACATCATCAGGATACAGCATTTAAAGCCCGGGCCTTCTTCCGTCA
>Ga0208492_1000708_pt1 | contig 26041 bp, 19 predicted proteins | sample Subbioar_CSW14AB_FD_184820 | JGI IMG/M metagenome (GOLD analysis project Ga0208492, IMG submission 184820) | Serpentinite rock and fluid subsurface biosphere microbial communities from McLaughlin Reserve, California, USA - CR12Mar_CSW14AB (SPAdes) | ecosystem: Environmental > Terrestrial > Deep... | reverse complement strand
CCCGCCACAGCCGAGCTTGTCTTCCTGACCGGCTGGGCCCCGCACGACAGCCAGCAACAGCCCTTGCGCCCGGGCTCGGCCAAGGCAAGGCTCGCAGAGGCGCTGGGCGTGCCCGAAGCCCCCCTGCCCAAAGACGGTTGACGCTGCCGACCCAACCCTTATGTCCCGCGCTGAACCTATGGGAAGAACCGACATGCTGGATGCCCGGACCGGAGCCGCGACTGGGACCGACGTTACCCCGGGCCAGGGCCGCCTGACCCATGCGCCTGCCGATCATCCCGCAGTCCGGCAAGCGAAGATCGGGGTGCTGCTGGCCAACCTCGGGACGCCCGACGCCTACGACTACTGGTCGATGCGGCGCTATCTGAACGAGTTTCTCTCGGACAAGCGGGTCGTGGATATCCCCAGCTGGAAGTGGCAGCCGCTTCTGCAGCTGATCATCCTGTCGAAGCGGCCTTTCACCTCGGGGGCCAACTACAAGCTGATCTGGAACGAGGAGCTGAACGAAAGCCCGCTTCTCACGATCACCAAGGCGCAGACGGCAGCGATTGCCGCGCGGGTCGCCGAGAGGCACGGGGCCGAGGTGATGGTCGACTTCTGCATGCGCTACGGCAACCCGTCGACGGACGAGAAGGTGCGGGCCATGGTCGCGGCGGGGTGCGAGAAGGTGCTGTTCTTCCCCCTCTACCCCCACTACGCCGGGGCGACCTCGGCCACCGCGAACGACCAGTTCTTCCGCGCCCTGATGAAGGAAAAGCGCCAGCCCGCAGTGCGGACCGTGGCGGAGTATTTCGACCACCCCCTCTATATCGACGCGCTGGCGAAGTCGGTCGAGGCGGCCTACGCGAAGCTGGATCACCGCCCCGACGTGCTGGTGGCGAGCTATCACGGGATGCCGAAACGCTACCTGATGGAGGGGGATCCCTATCATTGCCAGTGCCAGAAAACCTCGCGTCTGCTAAGAGAGCGGCTGGGCTGGGAGAAGGGGGCGATCGACACCACCTTCCAGTCGGTCTTCGGGCGCGAGGAATGGCTGAAACCCTATACGGTCGAGCATGTGGCGGAGCTGGCGAAGGCGGGGAAGAAGCGGATCGCGGTGATGGCTCCGGCTTTTTCGGCGGACTGCATCGAGACGCTGGAGGAGATCAACGGCGAGATCCGGGAGGCCTTTGAACATGCGGGGGGCGAAAGCTTTGCCTACATCCCCTGCCTGAACGACGACGCGGCCCATATCGAGGCGCTGGTGGCGGTGATCGAGGAGAATCTGGGCGGGTGGTTGCCCCGGAAAGGGTGATCTGTCCACGGTGGACATTTCCTGAATAGTGTTATATTTCAGATACTTGATTTTTTCTGTTAGGGTGGTCTTAACGATTTGTGATCCGCCGTGATAGCTTGGCGCATTGCGGGCTTCCGGGGGACACGATGGCGGCTTCTATCCTGTGCGGGAAGGCCCTTGTCGCGGGCCATGCAAGCGGTCCGGTCCTGCACGCCAACACCGGCCTGAGCTTCATGGGCGGGGTCGATGCGGCGACGGGGCGGGTCATCGACGTCCACCATCCGTTGTGCGGCCAGTCGGTCGCGGGGAAGATCCTGGCGATTCCCAGCGGCAGGGGGTCCTGCTCGGGCAGTCTGGTGATCTTCGAGCTGATGATGAACGGCCATGCCCCTGCGGCCCTGGTCTTCCGGCACAAGGAAACCATCCTGACGCTGGGCGTCCTGATCGCGGCGGAACTGTTCCAGCGCGGCATTCCGGTGCTGCAGCTGGACGAGGCCGAGTTTGCCGCACTGTCAGAAGCCACTTATGGCCGGGTCGATGGCGACAGGATCAAGGCCACCGAGTCCCTCTCCGATGTGCCCTCAGCCTTTGTCCTGCCAACGCCGGACCCGACGGATTTTCACCTGACCGAGATCGACCACCGCTTTCTGGCGGGCGAGTTCGGCGAAGCCGGACGGATCGCAATGCGGATCGTGCTGCAAACCGCCCGGATCGAGGGTGCCACCGAGCTGGTCGATGTCGAGATGGCGCATCTGGATGGCGTCTTCTATCAGGGCCCTGCCGGTCTGCAATTTGCCCGGCGGCTGTGCGCCCTGGGCGCGCGGGTAAGGGTGCCGACGACGATGAACGCGATTTGCGTCGACCGGCGGCAATGGCGCGCTTTGGGGGTGGCGGAAACGCTTGGCGAAGCCTCGGACGCGCTGGCCGAGGCCTATGTCGAGATGGGAGCCAGGCCAACCTACACCTGCGCGCCCTATCTTCTGGACCCAGCGCCGAAGGCTGGACAGAACATCGCCTGGGGCGAATCGAACGCCGTTGTCTTCGCGAATTCGGTCCTCGGGGCAAGGACGCTCAAATACCCGGATTATCTGGACATTCTGGTTTCCATCACCGGTCGCGCCCCGGCGGCGGATTGCTATCTGGACGCGGGGCGTCGCGCCACGATCCGCATTGATCTGCCGCCGCTGGGCGAACTGGATGATCTGTTCTTTCCGCTGCTGGGCTACCATGTCGGCAAGATCGCCACGAATGAAATCCCGCTGGTCTGCGGGCTTGAGAGCCGCGTGGTCGGCCATGACGACCTGAAGGCCTTTGGTGCCGCCTTTGCCACCACGTCGGCGGCGGCGATGTTCCACATTCTTGGCATCACCCCGGAAGCGACGACCGCCGAAGCGGCGATCGGCCCCGGGATCGAAGCGCGGGTCGTGCCGGTGACGCTGCACGATCTGGCCGAGACCTGGGCCGAACTGAATGGTGCGCGCACAGCAGATGTGGACATGGTGTCACTGGGCAATCCGCATTTCTCGCTGACCGAGATCGCAGCGCTGGCCCGGCTGTGCGACGGACGGAGCAAGGTCGAAGGCGTCCGGCTGGTCGTCACCTGCGGTCGGGATGTGTTTGCCAAGGCGAGGGCCGCCGGTCTGATCGACAGGCTGCGCGCCTTTGGCGGCGAGGTGCTGAATGACACCTGTTGGTGTTTCATCGGCGAGCCCATTGTGCCCCCTTCAGTCCGCACCATCGCCACCAATTCGGGCAAGTACGCGCATTATGGCCCGCCGGCCGTCGGGAAGGACTTTCACTTTGCCAGCCTTGCGCGCTGCGTCGATGCCGCCTGCAGCGGCAAGATCGACATGACGCCGCCCGTCTGGCTGCGCCAGGACTGAAAGCCGGTCGGGACGACAGGAGCGCAAAGAAAAGACCGCAAGGGCTGGCAGCCCTGCGGTCCCTTCCGTTCAGCGGTTCCGAGACGTCAGATCAGGCGAACCTGCGTTCCGACCACGGCCATGTCGTAAAGCTCTTCGATGTTTTCATTGTAGAGGCCGATGCAGCCGTTGGACGAGCGGCGACCGATCTTGCGGGTGTCGTGCGTGCCGTGGATCCGGTAGTAGGTCCAGCCCAGGTAAAGCGCGCGCGACCCCAGCGGATTGTCGGGCGCGCCGCCCGCCACTTCGCGGGGCCAATCCGGGTTGCGCTCCAGCATCGAGGCCGTCGGGCGCCAGGTCGGGTTGACGACCTTTTGCACGACCGAGGTCAGCCCGCGACGGGTCAGCTCTTCGGACAGCGGCACCGAGGTCGGATAGAGCCGGTAGATCGACTGGTCTTCCGACCAGTAGTGCAGCGCGCGCGAGGTGGTATCGGCAAGGATCGCGCCATTGCGCGTGTTGTCGAAGTAGTCCTGCCACTGCAGGATGCGGAAGCTGGAGATATTGTTGCGCACCGACGCCGAGACGGGTTGCGTGAATTCGGTGCTGCCGTCCTGCGCCAGGGCCGGCAGCGCCGCCAGACCTGCGACGCCGACTGCCCCACCCAGAACCGCCCGACGGTTGAGACGACCGTTCGCCATGGCGTATACTCCTTCAAGACCGCGTTTCCCGGCGCTATAGCCGCTTTGTTCCGGAATCGCAAATCAAACACCTGTAAGCCTGCGCCGACGGCAGAAATTGCGTCGGAAACCGCCGAAGCGAACCGTTTGGCCGGGGTCGCCGCAGGAAAAAACTGTGTTGGCATCCGCCGAAGGACAGAAGCCTGTTTGAACCCGGCGTCAGCTTCGGCTAAGGAGTGCGCGAACAGCCGCGGCAGTCGGCTTTGATCGGGCGGCTTTGAACTGGTGGACAGAATGAACAGACGTGTATTCCTGCTGACGGGCGTCGGCCTGACCCTGGCGGCCTGCAGCTCGACGAGCGCGCCGCAGGTCGGCGCGGACGGCAAGCCCTTGCCGCGAGTCTACCGGATCGCGGATGGGCGCGAGGTGTCGTTCCGCTTTCTCGACTCGGTGAACACCCTGCGCGCGGCCAAGGCGCTGCCGCCGTTGGCCTTCGATGCCAGTCTGAACGCAGCCGCGGAGACCCATTCGCGCGACATGTCGGTGCAGAACCGGCCCTGGCATTTCGGCTCGGACGGCTCGTCGCCCCTGGTGCGGGCGCAGCGCAGCGGGTTTACCGGGCGGCTTCTGGGCGAGAACATCTCGGAGACCTACGAGACCGAGCTGGAAACGCTGTCGTCCTGGATGGCAAACGCGGATACGCGCGTGGTGATCATGGACCCGCTGGCGACCAAGCTTGGCTTTGCCTGGTTCCAGGAACAGGGTGGCAAGATCTGGTGGACGATGATGACCGGGGCCTGACCCCGGTCAGCGCGCGCCGATCAGGGGGGCTGCGGCCCCCTTTTTCACGGCTTACGGCAGGATGTAGATCGGCGTGCCGGGCTTGACCATCGAGTAGATCACTTCGATCTCGCGATCGGTGACCGCGATGCAGCCCCAGGTCCAGTCGCGTTTGTTGGTGGGCTTGTTCGGGCCACCATGGATCACGATGTCGCCGCCGGGAGATTTGCCCTGCGCTTCGGCAAAGGCGATGTCGGCTTCGTTCGGGTAGGAGATCTTCAGCGACAGGTGGTAGTCGGATTCAGGGTTCTTGTAGCTGATCTGATAGGCGCCCTCCGGCGTCTTGCCGTCGCCTTCGAATTGCTTGTCGCCGACGGGAGCGAAGCCAAGCCCGATGTCGTAGGACTTCAGCACGCGGTCGTTGTTGATGAGGTAAAGCTTTCGCTCGGCCTTGAGGACCTGGATCTGCGTGACCTCGGGACCGTTGTATTTGCGGAACTTCGAGCCGCAGCCCGCAAGTCCGATGGCGATCACGAGGATCGCGAATACCCTGAAAAGCCGCATGCCCGTGTCCGCCTAATCACTGCCCGTGTTTTTTCCAATGGATACAGGAAACTGGCCGCCTTGGCTAGACGGCAGGCCGGGGCGGGGCTTCACGGAACTGTCAGGTCTCGCGCGCGAACCGGGCGACAAGCTCGATATGGGTGGACCAGCGGAACTGGTCGATGACCTGGACCGAGGTCAGCCGGTAGCCTGCCTGGGTCAGGGTTCTTGCGTCGCGGGCGAAGGTGACGGGGTTGCAGGAGACGGCGGCGATCACCGGGATGGTCGAAGCGGCGAGGGCGGCGGTCTGCGCCTCGGCACCGGCGCGGGGCGGGTCGATCACGGCACCGGTGAAGGATTGCAGCTCGTCGGGTTCCAGCGGGCGGCGGAAAAGGTCGCGGGTCTCCGTGCCGATGCGGTGGAGGTTCGGGGTGGCGCGGGCGGCGAGGTCCAGAGCCTTGGTCATCGCCGCGTCGCCTTCGACGGCGTGGACCTCCATGGTCTCGACCAGCGGCAGGGTGAAGGTGCCGATGCCACAGAAGAGGTCGACGACGCGCTTTTGCGGGCCAAGGGCGTGGCGAATGGCGGCAAGGAGGGCGGCTTCGCCTTCGGCGGTGGCCTGCAGGAAGGCGCCGGGCGGGGGTGTTACGGTAGCTTGGCCGATGGTGAGGGCCGGGCGGTCGCGGAGGGCGACGGTCTCATTGTCCCAGGTCAGACGCGAGAAGGCGTGGGCCTCGACCAGCCGGGCAAGGTCCATGCGCAGCGCAGCGTCGAGCGGCTTGCCGCCGGTGACGGTGACATCCGGGCCGCCGCGGGTGAGGGTGACTTGCAGGGACAGCTCGGCAGATCGCGAGCCCCCGACGGTGACCAGTGCCTTCAGGCCGGGAAAGGCTGCGAGGAGGCCGGGGGCGAGAAGCTGGCAGTCGGAGATTTCCGCAATGCTGTCCGATGCGCGACCGTGAAAGCCGATCAGGACGCCGGACTTGGTGCGGCGGGCAGACAGGGTCGCGCGACGACGGGAGTTCGGGGGCGAGGTCCGCAGGGGCAGAAACGTCGCGCTGAGGCCCTGACCGGCAAGGGCGGTCGCGACGACCTCTTGCTTCCAGGCGGCGACGAAGGGGTCGGAGGCGTGTTGCAACTGGCAGCCGCCGCAGGCGCGGGCGTGGCGGCAGGGAGGCTTCACCCGGTCGGGCGAGGGAGTGATGATCTTCGGGTCCAAAAGGCGGTCGCCTTCGGGGGTGCCCTCGACCACCTCGCCGGGCAGGGCGCCGGGGACATAGACCGGACCGGGTGCTATGCCGTGGCCAAGGTGACCCAGCCGTTCGATGGTGACGATCACTCTGCCGCTTCCGCTTCGTCTTCGGTGCCGATGAAGCCGCCAGACTGCCGGTTCCAATAGCGGGCGTAAAGGCCGCCCTGGGCAAGAAGCTGCGCGTGGCTGCCCTGTTCGACGATGCGGCCCCGATCCATCACGATGATCCGGTCCATGGCGGCGATGGTGGACAGGCGGTGGGCGATGGCAAGGACGGTCTTGCCCTGCATCACCTTTGCGAGGGCGTCCTGAATGCTGGCCTCGACCTCGCTGTCCAAGGCAGAGGTCGCCTCATCCAGCACGAGGATCGGCGCGTCTTTCAGGAAGGCGCGGGCCAGGGCGATGCGCTGGCGCTGACCGCCGGAAAGCTTGACCCCGCGTTCGCCCAGGAAGGCGTCATAGCCCTTGCGGTTCTGGTGGTCGGCCATGGTGGCGATGAACTCGTCCGCTTCGGCGGCGCGGGCGGCGGCGATGATCTCGGGCTCGGACGCCTCGGGGCGGCCATAGGCGATGTTGTCACGGGCGCTGCGATTGAACATCGCGGTTTCCTGCGTGACCATGCCGATCTGGCGGCGCAGGGATTCCTGCGTGACCTGCCGCAGGTCGTGCCCGTCCACCGTGATCCGGCCCTGTTCAGGGTCGTAAAGCCGCAGGAGGAGCGAGACGAGCGAAGATTTTCCCGCACCCGACGCGCCCACGATGGCCAGCTTTTCCCCGGCGCGGATGGTCAGGTCGATGTTCTGCACCCCGCCCCGTTCGCGGCCATAGGCGAAGGTCACGTTGTCATAGCGGATCTCGCCCCTGGCGCGGGGGAGAGCGGCGGCGTCGGGGGCGTCGGTCAGGGTGTGAGGGACGGAGAGCGTGCGCATGCCGTCCTCGACCTCGCCCACCGAGGTATAGATCGACATCAGGGTAAAGCTGACCCAACCCGACATCTGGGCAATGCGCAGGGCAATGGCACCCGAGGCGGCGATGTCCCCCGCGGTCGCAGCGCCCTGCTGCCAGAGAAGGACGGTGCCGCCGATCAACAGGACGGGAAGAACCCCGGCCAGCAGCATCAGGGCGAAGCGGAACCAGGTGGAGATGACGCCGAATTCAAGGCTGCGGTCGCGGAAGACCTCCATCGCGTCGATGGCGACGCGGTCCTCGAAGGCGGCATGGGCGAACAGCTTGACCGTCTTGATGTTGGTGATCGTGTCGACGACCTGCCCCGAGACCATCGCGCGCGACGAGGCGCGGGCCGCAGAATTGGTGCGGATCATCGGCATGAAGAAGCGGATCAGGAAGATGTAGGCGACGAGCCAGACGGCAAGCGCGATGGCGGCCCTGTAGTCCACGGCGATCAGGAAGATGACGGACCCGATGACCGAGGCGAGGGCGAAGCAGACGGTGTTGATGACTTCCGTGGCCACGTCGGTCACGGCACGCGCGGCCTGCATCTGCTTTTGGGCAATGCGGCCGGCAAAGTCATTGTCGAAGAAGGTGACGGCCTGGCCAAGCGTCCAGCGGTGCAGGCGCGACAGCACGAGCGGCATAACGTTCGGGCCGATGATGATGCTGTTCGAGGCCGAGGAGACGGCAAAGGCGAGGGGGCGGATCACGATGTAGAAGGCAAGGAACCAGACCACCAGCGACCAGTGGGCGGCGAAGAAATCGGTCGGGCCGGAGTTCACTGCGGCATCGATCACCCAGCCGAGGATCAGGGCGGAGACGACCTCGGTCACACCGGCGAGGGAGGAGAGGATGCCCGCGACAATGAGCATCGGCCAGGAGCCGGCCAAGGACCAGCGCATGAACCGGCCCAGCCGCTGCGGCGGGGGACCGTCGGCAGGGCGGAAGGCATCGATGAGGGAGCCGAGGCTTTGAAGGGCGCTCATAGGGGTGAGGTAGGCCGGTGGGCAGGGGGAAGCAAGGGATTACACGATTGAGGTGGGGTCAGTTCCCCTTGAAGCTGCTCGTCGGGAACTTCGTTCCTCCTCGCGGGCGGGTCCGAGGAGGAGACGAAGTCGAACGACGAGGTTATTCGGCGGCTTCTTCGTCCAGACCGATGAAGCCGCCGGATTGCCGCGCCCAGAAGCGGGCGTAAAGGCCGCCCTTGCGCAGAAGCTCGGCATGGGGGGCGTCCTCGACCACCTCGCCGTCCTCCAGCACCACGATCCGGTCCATCGCGGCGATGGTGGACAGCCGGTGCGCGATGGCGATCACCGTCTTGCCCTCCATCACCCCGTAAAGTGCCGCCTGGATCAACGCTTCGGCCTCGCTGTCCAAGGCGGAGGTCGCCTCGTCCAGGATCAGGATCGGCGCATCCTTCAGGATCACGCGGGCCAGGGCGACCCGCTGGCGCTGCCCGCCCGACAGCTTGACCCCGCGTTCGCCGACATGGGCGTCATAGCCCCGACGGCCCTGGGGGTCCTCAAGCGTGAGGATGAAGTCGTGCGCCTCGGCCTTCTTGGCGGCGGCGATCATCTCGGCCTCGGATGCTTCGGGGCGGCCGTAAAGGATGTTGTCGCGGACCGAGCGGTGGAGGAGCGACGAGTCCTGCTGCACCATGCCGATGTGTCGGCGCAGGCTTTCCTGCGTCACATCGCCGATGTTCTGCCCGTCGATCAGGATCGCCCCGCTTTCGGTGTCGTAGAACCGCAGGATCAGCTTGACCAGCGTGGACTTCCCCGCACCCGACCGGCCAACGACGCCGATCTTTTCGCCGGGGCGAATGGTGAGGCTGACGTTCTTCAGCCCCCCGAAGCCGCGCCCGTAGTGGTGGCTGACGTCCTTCAGCTCCAGAAGACCCTTGCGGAAGTCCAGCGGCTTGGCGCCCGGCTTGTCGACCAGGGTGACGGGTTGGGCGATGGTTTCCATCCCTTCGGCGAGCGTGCCGAGGTTTTGCACCAGCTGGGTCGAGGCCCACATGATCCAGTAGGTCATGGAATGCAGCCGCAGGACCAGCGCCACGGCCCCGGCGACCACTCCGACGGTGGCAAGGTCGCGGGTCCAGAGCCAGAGGGCAAGACTGGAGACGCCAAGGATCATCAGCCCGTTGATGAAGGTCAGCGCCACGTCCATCTTGGTCACGATCCGCATTTCCTTCTGGAAGGTCGTGCGGGCGGTCTCGATGGCGTCTTTGGCGTAGTTCAGCTCGCTGTCCTGATGCGCGAAAAGCTTGACCGAGTGGATGTTGGTATAGCTATCGACCACGCGGCCCGTCACGGCGCTGCGGGCGTCGGAGGACGCCGTGGCGGCAGGCCCGGCGCGGCGGATGGTCCAGCGCATGAGGGCGATGTAGGCGACCAGCCAGATGAGGAGCGGGATCATCAGGCGCGGGTCGGCGTCGGCCAGCATCAGAAGCGCGCCGAGGAAGGTCGCGGCGGCGAAGGCGGCCATGTCGAAGACCTGGAACACGGCGTCGCCAGCTGCCGGGGGGGCCTGCATGATCCGGTTGGCAATGCGGCCGGCAAAGTCGCTTTCAAACCAGCCGACGGGCTGGCGCAGCACATGCCGGTGCGCCCGCCAGCGCATCATCGTGCCGAAGTTCGTCAGGATCGTGTTGTGCAGAAGGCCCACCGACCCGCCCGCGACCAAGGGCCGGACGATCAGGATCACCAGCCCGGCGATCATGACTTCGGACCAGTGGTTCTGCAGGAAGGCCTGCGGGGTCTGGCCGGTCATCAGGTCGACCAGGCGGCTCAGATACCAGATCATGCCCACGTCCAGCACCGCATTGCCGACCGAGAAGAGCGCGGTCACGGCGAAGATGGCTTTGAACGGGCGGATGTAGTCCTTCAGGAAGGGCCAGAGCCGGGTGGGCGGCGCATCCTGTTCAACATAGGGCTGATAGGGATCGACGAGGTTTTCGAGGAAACGGAACATGGGGGAGACCCTGGAAGGTAGCAGCGATGGGAGGAGGCGGGGCTTCATGAGCGACCGCCACGACGGGACCGGTCAACTCAGGCGAGCTGATATGAGATCCCGTGGTCCATGCTGGTCTCCTTCTTGGGTGCCGATTTCGTAACCGAATCGAGGCGGATTGTCACGCCCCTTTGAGCAGCTCATCGCGGTCGAGGGTAAGGTCAGAGCCAAGCCAGCGCGATTCCAGGTCCTTCAGCCGCGCGCCCAGCGCCTCGCCTTGCAGGGCGGGCATCAGGTCGGCGGCGGTGACTGGAAAGCGGGCGTTGGCACCGCGCTGGACCTGCGCTTGCCAGCCGGGCGGCAGGGATGTGCCAAGGCTCGCGGCGCGGGCAAGCACTGCATCCAAAGCAAGGGCTTTGCCAAGCAGCCATCCCAGCGCAGCGGGTGTCTCGACCGTTCCAAGCGCCGCGCGCAGGGCGGAAAGGTCGCGCGCTTCGGTCTTGGAGAGGCGGAGGTCGGCGGTGTCGCCCCCAAGGACGGCAAGGCGGCGAAGCCAGCGAGGGGGTTCGGCAGCGTCAAGGTGGACGAGGGGGGCGAGCGCGCGGGGGTCCGCTCCGGGGAGGATGCGGGTCAGGATGCCCGCGTGCCACATGGCGGCGACAGCGGGAGAGGGATCGCGGGCGGCGAGGAGCTTGCGCAGCTCGGCGGTGATGCGTTCCTTCGAGATGCCATCCAGCCCTTCGGCCAGCACGGCGCAGGCGGCGAGGCCGTCCGGGTCAAGTCCGCCTTCGGGGTCGCCATAGGCGGCGTGGAAACGGAAGAATCGCAGGATACGCAGGTAGTCCTCGCGGATACGGGTTTCCGGGTCACCGACAAAGCGGACGCGGCGGGCAAGGACGTCGGGCAGGCCATGCAAGGGGTCGATCACGGTGCCGTGCCGATCAGCGTAGATCGCATTCATCGTGAAATCGCGGCGCTGGGCATCCTCCTCGATCAGGGTCGAATAGGCCACCACGGCGCGGCGGCCGTCGGTTTCGACATCCCGGCGGAAGGTGGTGACTTCGTGCGGCCTGCCCCCGGCAACAACAGTTACCGTGCCGTGGTCGATGCCGGTGGGGACGGGCTTGAAACCGGCATTTTCCGCAATGCTGGTGACCGTGTCGGGCATCGCGTCGGTGGCGATGTCGACGTCGCTGACAGGTTCACCCAGAAGCGCGTTGCGCACGCAGCCGCCGACGAGCAGCGCCCTGTGACCGGCAGACTCCAGCGCGGAGCAAAGTGCTTGCGTCCCCGGATGGTCCAGCCAGTCGCCCGAAACCCTCATTCTCCCACCCTCTCGGCCAACCCCCGCAGGATACGCGCGGTGGCCCCCCAGATGTAATAGGGGCCATAGGGCACGGCATAATAGCGGCGCCAGACGCCCATCCATTGCCGCCGCTCGATGGCAAAGCGGGCAGGGGTCAGGACATGGGCGAGGGGGACCGAGAAGACTTCCTCGACCTCGCCTGCTTCGGGGGTCGCCTCGAAAGCCCCGCGCACCAGACCGACGAAAGGCGTCACGGCGAAACCGGTAACCGTTTCGTGGACCGGAAGCGCGCCAAGGATTTCCACACGGTCAGGCGGAAGCCCGATTTCCTCTTGCGTCTCGCGCAGGGCGGCGGCCATCGGTCCGGCGTCGGTCGCATCGACCTTGCCGCCGGGAAAGGCGATCTGTCCCGGGTGGTGCTTGAGATGCGATGACCGCTTGGTCAGGATCAGCCTCGCGCCTTCGGGCCGCAGCCAGACCGGCACCAGCACGGCAGCCGGACGCAGGGGCTTGTCGGCAGCGGGGCGGAAGCCGGGGTTCAGGTCGAAGTCCGAGGACGGCCCTGCGGCAAGCCGCAGCGCCTTTTCCAGCCGGACCTCGACCGGATCCTTCATCGAACCGGGATGTCCCCGGATGCCTTCGCCTCGAACCCCAGGGTCTTGGGGTCCATCTCGTAATGCGCGCCGCAGAACTGGCAGTCGGCCGTGACGATCCCGGCCTCGGTGGTCATCTTGGCGATGTCCTTCTGGCTGTAGATCGACATGGTGTTGCGCACCTTGTCTTCTGAACACGAACAACCAAAGCGCACCGGCTGGGCGTCGAAGACCCGGGGGCTTTCCTCGTGAAAGAGCCGGACCAGAAGGTCGGTCGGTGTGACCGAGGGGCCGATCATCTCCAGCTCCTCCACCGTGTCTAGGAGGAGATTGGCCCGGTTCCAGTTCTCTGATTCGGCACCACCGAGAATATCGGCATGGGTCAGCAGCCCGCCTTCGCCGCTGCCCTGTTCCGCGGCCACGCCGCCGATGCTGGGCATGTGCTGAAGCATGATGCCGCCAGCCCGCCAATGCAGGGGACGTCCGGGCTCGGCGCTTTCGCCAAAGGCGAGCGCAAAGCGGGTGGGGATCTGTTCGGACTGGGCAAAGTAGGTCTGCGCGCAGTCGGACAGGCTGCCCCCGGCGATGGGAGTGAAACCCTGGTAGGGCACCATGCCTTCGCCCTGGTCGATCATCACGGCGAAGTAGCCCTCGCCGATCTGGCTGAACGGGGTCGCCGTCGGGTCCAGCCGGTCGGCGTCGTAACTGGCATAGGCGCGGATGCGTGCAGGCTCGCCGTCTTCGGTCGGGCCGTAGTAGTCGGTGGCGATCAGCCGGGCCGGGCCCTTGCCGCGCACCTGCAGCGACAGCTTCCAGCGCAGCTTGACCGCCTGGCCGATCAGCGCGGTCAAGAGGGCCATTTCGGCCACCAGGGCCTCGATCACGGACGGATAGGCGTGCTTTTTCAGCACCTGATCCAGCACTCCGTCCAGCCGCGCGACGCGGCCCCGGATGCCCGAGGCATCAAGCTGGAAAGGCAGGACGGTATCGTCCCAGGCGATTTGCGAACCAGTGGTCATGTGGAGTTTCCTGGGGGGCTTTCCCGATGCTGCCAGACTTGGCATATCGCGCCTATATAGGCAGAGCAACCGAAGGTCCAAGGGGGCAGGGATGATCCGACGCTATGGCGAAGCGGTGCAGCCGGGGCAGCGCTATACGAGGCGACCGGGGGTCTATGCCGTGCTTTTGCGGGGGGATCATATCCTGGCCACGCACCAGGCAGCCCCCGTCCCCGAGTTCCAGCTGCCGGGCGGCGGCATCGACAAGGGAGAGCAGCCGATTGCCGCGCTGCACCGCGAAGTGTTTGAAGAAACAGGCTGGAAGATCGCGGTGACCCGGCGGCTGGGGGCGTTCCGGCGGTTCACCTACATGCCGGAATACGACCTTTGGGCGGAAAAGCTTTGCACGGTCTACCTGGGGCGTCCGGTGCGACGCCTGGGTCCGCCAAGCGAGGCGGGGCATTCGGCCGTCTGGCTGCCGGTGGACCGGGCGCTGGACCTGCTGGGAAACCCCGGGGACCGGGGGATGCTGGCGGGCCTATTGCGGTGACAGGTCGACCACGACGCCCGAGACGTCGTCGGGAAACGAATCGCTGCCCGCCGCTTGCGTCAGGTCCCAGACCATCGCCTCCAAGAGGTCGGACCCGGACAGATGGGCCGACTTGCGCAGACTTTCGGCAAGGCCCTCTTCGCCGAAATCGTCGCCCGAGGGCAGGGGACATTCGGTGAAGCCGTCCGAGAACAGGACCAGCCGGTCGCCCGGGCCGAAGGGCAGGTCGTGCCGTTCAAAGGTCGCATCGGGGATCAGGCCGACAGGAAGGCCGCCTTGCCCGATCTGCTCCATCGTGCCGTTCGCCCGGACCAGAACCGGATGCGGATGGCCCGCCTGCACCAGGCTAAGACGGCCAAGCGCGCGGTCGATCACGGCGAATGCGATGGTAAAGTATTGTTCGGCCTGGATTTCGTCCAGCATCAGCCGGTTGAAGCGTTCGACCACGGCTTCGGGCGGCAGAAGATGATGCGCGCCGTCCGGGCCCTTTCCGAATGCAAGGTTCTGGTCCGGCGACGACCCTGTCAGAAAGCCCGCAAGCCGCGCGGTCATCATCGCCGAAGCGACGCCATGGCCGGAGACGTCGATGGAATAGGCCACGATCCGGTCGGCATCGACGCTGAAGCTGCCGACAAGATCACCCCCGACACGGCCCGAGTTGCGCAGAAGAAGCGACACCTTCGACCAGCCGTAATCGCGCACCCGGTCGCGCACGAGGGTCTGCTGCAGTTTTCGCGCCTCGATCAGGTCGCGGTCGAGCGAATCGTAAAGTTTCTGCAGTTCCACCAGGGTCGCGACGATGACCTTGTTCTTGGCCAGCACCTCGGCCTGCATGGCAAGCATCCGTTCCCCGGCGCGGAGCCGGGCGCGCAATTCGTTCGACGAAACGGGCTTGGTCAGAAAGTCGTCGGCCCCGGCCTCAAGCCCGTCGGCGATTTCGGTCTTTTCGGATTTCGAGGTGAGAAGGATGAAGTAGCCATAGGATTCCCGATCCAAGGCACGGAATTCACGGCAGAATTCAAGGCCGGTCATGCCTGGCATCATCCAGTCGCTGAGGATGATGTCAAAGCCTTGGGTGCGGCACAGCTCCAGCGCGGCAAGGCCGGAGTCGCATTCGCTGACCTCATAGCCCCAGCGGTGCAGCTGCATCGACACCATGTGTCGCTGCGCCCGGCTGTCATCGACCACCAGCACATGCCGGGGCGCATCTGCCGCCTGCATCGTTGTTTCAACACTCATCACGCCAGAAAACACTGATCCACCTGCCCCTCATTGGCGTCACCCTGCGGGCCGAGCCTTAACAGCGCGTGAATGCTAAAATGCGCCGGAAATGGCGGTCTGACGGCGACCATTTGTTAACGGTCGTGGCGCGACATTCGACCCGTGGGAGCCTAGTGCGGGTGGTGCGTGATGATCGACTGGAAACGGGTTGACGAACTGAAGGACGAAATCGGCGAGGACGGCTTTGCCGAAGTGGCCGACATGTTCCTGGATGAGGCGGAGGGAGCCGTGAAGGCCCTGTTGCGCGGCGTCGCGGCGGAAGAGGTCGAGGGGCAGCTGCATTTCCTCAAAGGCAGCGCGCTGAACCTTGGCCTGTCGGAACTGGCGGCGATCTGCCAGGACGGCGAACGCCTGGCAGCGGCGGGTGAAGGGGCGCTGGTCGATGTGTCACTGGTCGCGTCGGTCTGGCGCGCCTCGCGGGCAAGTCTGCTGGGCGGATTGACTGCAAACAAGGCGGGCGCGGCATAGGGCCAGTCAGGGCGCGCGATGTCGCGGAACGCAAGACCGGCTTTGTCCATGCGGGCAGTGAATTCGGCCAAGCCGGTGGCAGATTTGGTGTCGATCCCGATCGGGACCAAGCCGAAGCTGCGCGCTGGTGTCGTCGCGGGTGCGGCTGATCTTTGGTCAGATCAGGAATTCGGACAGGGCCTCGTCATTGGTGATGTCCCGGAATGCAAGCCCGGCGTTGTCCATGCGGGCGGTGAACTCGGCAAAGCCGGTGGCAGATTTGGTCTCGATCCCGATCAGGACCGAGCCGAAGTTGCGCGCGGATTTCTTCAGATACTCGAACCGGGTGATATCGTCATCGGGACCGAGCAGGTTGAGGAATTCGCGCAAGGCACCCGGGCGCTGCGGCATGCGCAGAATGAAATACTTCTTCAGCCCCGCGAACCGCTGCGCCCGTTCCTTGACCTCGGGCAGGCGTTCGAAGTCGAAATTGCCGCCCGAGGTGACGCAGACCACGGTCTTGCCCCGGATCGCCTCGGCCAGTTCGGGCAACACGTCGAGCGCGAGGGCACCCGCCGGTTCCAGGACGATGCCTTCGTGGTTCAGCATCTCCAGCATGGTGACGCAGATCCGGTCTTCGGGAGCGAGAAGGACGTCGTCACGGTCGACCCAGGCCAGCATCCGGTAGGTATGGTCGCCGACCCGGGCCACGGCCGCACCGTCGACAAAGCTGTTGACGCGGGGCAGCTTGGCGGGTGCGCCGCCTTGCAGCGCGGCGGTCAGGCTGGCGCCGCCCTGGGGTTCGACAAAGCGAAAGCCGGTCGTGGGCGCGACCTCGCGCAGGTAGCCCGTCACACCCGAAGCCAGCCCGCCACCGCCGACCGGCAGCACCACAAGGTCGGGCGCGCGGCCGAGTTGCTCCAGCATTTCGACCGCGACCGAGGCCTGGCCCTCGATCACATCGGGATCGTCGAAGGGTGACAGGAAGTGCGCCTGGGCTTCGGCGCACCAGGATTGGGCAGCGGCCAGCGTCTGATCGAAATAGTCACCGGTCAGCACGATCTCGATGCTGGGTCCGCCGAAGACCCGGGTCTTGTCGATCTTCTGCTGCGGCGTGGTGACCGGCATGAAGATCGTGCCCTTCACGCCGAAATGCCGGCAGGCATAGGCCATGCCCTGCGCGTGGTTCCCGGCACTGGCGCAGACGAACTGGCGCTGGTCGGGCTGGCGCGTCCGCACCTTGCGCATCGCGTTGAAGGCCCCGCGCAGCTTGTAGCTGCGGACGGGAGACAGATCCTCACGCTTGAGCCAGATTTCGGCGTCATAACGGGCGGACAGGAAGTCGTTGCGCTGGAGCGGCGTCTCGGGGAAAAGCTCTCGCAGGGCGGCAGTGGCGGCGCGGGCGCGGGTGGGAAAATCGGTCATCCCCTTGAGATGCCGGAGGATGCGGCGCGTGGCAAGGAATGCCTTTGCATGCCGAATTGTAGCCCACAGGGGCGCGATCCTTGCCCTTGGCCCCGTTTCGCTTTAAGCGCCAGCAAAACCGGGACGGAGCCTTGTTCATGCTGAAGCCGAAGAAAGTGGTGCTGGCCTATTCGGGCGGGCTTGATACCTCGATCATCCTGAAATGGCTGCAGACCGAATATGGCTGCGAGGTGGTGACCTTCACCGCCGATCTGGGGCAGGGCGAAGAGCTGGAACCGGCGCGTCAGAAGGCGGTTCTGATGGGCATCAAACCGGAGAACATCCACATCGTCGACGTGCGGGAAGAGTTCGTCCGTGACTTCGTGTTCCCGATGTTCCGGGCAAATGCGCTTTATGAGGGGCTGTATCTCTTGGGCACCTCGATTGCCCGGCCGCTGATCAGCCAGCATCTCGTGCGGATCGCGCAGGAAACCGGGGCCGATGCGGTGGCGCATGGCGCGACGGGCAAGGGCAACGACCAGGTCCGCTTCGAGCTGTCGGCGGCGGCCTTGGACCCCAGCATCCGCGTCATCGCCCCGTGGCGGCTGTGGGACCTGACCAGCCGGACCAAGCTGCTGGAGTTTGCCGAGGCGAACCAGATTCCGATTGCCAAGGACAAGCGGGGAGAGGCGCCGTTTTCGGTCGATGCGAACCTTCTGCACACCTCGTCCGAGGGTCGCGTGCTGGAGAACCCGGCGGAGGAGTTTCCGACCTACGTCCTGCAGCGCTGCGTGCCGGTCGAGGAAGCGCCCGATCAGGCCGAGATGGTGGAGATCACCTTCGAGGCGGGCGATGCGGTGGCGATCAATGGCGAGGCGATGAGCCCTGCCACGATCCTGACCCGGCTGAACGAGATCGGCGGGAAGCACGGCGTGGGGGTTCTCGATCTGGTGGAGAACCGCTTTGTCGGGATGAAGTCGCGGGGGGTCTACGAGACCCCGGGCGGGACGATCCTGCTGGAAGCGCACCGTGGGATCGAGCAGATCACGCTGGATGCGGGGGCGGGGCACCTGAAGGATTCGATCATGCCGCGCTATGCCGAGCTGATCTACAACGGGTTCTGGTTCTCGCCCGAGCGGGAGGCGCTGCAGGCGCTGATCGACAGGACGCAGGAGCATGTGACCGGGACGGTGCGGGTGAAGCTGTACAAGGGCCGGGCGGTGACGGTGGCGCGGTGGTCGGAACACAGCTTGTATTCCGAAAAGCATGTGACCTTCGAGGAGGATGCCGGGGCCTATGACCAGAAGGACGCCGAGGGCTTCATCCGGCTGAACGCGCTGCGGCTGAAGCTGATCGCGACCCGGAATGCGCGGGTGGCGAAGTAGCTGTCCACCGTGGACAGATTCTCGACCTGCGGGAAATCAAGGGGTTAGGGGCGCGCATTTACGCGACCTTAACTTTTGGCGGACCGCCCGTCGTTTGACTTCGTTACTCCTCGCTGGCGGAACCGACGAGAAGCCGAAGGCGCACGAGGAGGGTGTCACAGCGCCAGTTGGGTGACGGCCCGTGCGACCGCGCAGACGATGTCGCGGGAGTAGGCTGCATCCGTGGTCTGGTCGGTGGCGCGGTGGTAATTCGGGTTGCCGTCGGCGGCGGGCTCGGTCGCGAGGTTCATGAAGAAATCCTCGCTGGCCAGCACCGCGCCCCAGCCCTGCTGGTGGAAGGCCGCATGGTCGGAGCGGTTGATCGCCCCGTCATAGACGTTGCGGTCCGGCCCGCCAGAGGTGCTGGTGCCCTTGTAGATCTGCGCGGGCGCAAGGCGGCCAAGCTCGGCGGCGGCGGTGGCGACACGGGTTGCCAGGGGCACGCTGAGATCGCGGATCGCGGGGTCGGTGTAGCCCGCGTGCAACTCGAAGATGCGGTTGGCGTCGGAGTTGTAGCCCATCATGTCGGTGCAGATCACCGCCCGCACGGGTGCGCGCGCCGCCTTGAGCGAGGCCGCATAGGCCTTGGAGCCGACGAGGCCGGATTCCTCGGCGTTGAAGAAAGCGAAGCGGACGGTATGGGTCAGCCGCCCGGCATAGGCGCGGAAATGCCGGGCGAGGGACAGCACCGCAGCAAGGCCGGAGCCGTTGTCGTCGCGGCCGGGGGCGGGGTGGGTCGCCGGGTTGTAGCCGGGCTCGAACCCGGCGGTGGAATCGAGATGCGCGCCGACGATGACCAGACCGGCCCCGAAGCCGGGCAGGGGACAGCGGCCCTTCCACCAGGCGAACCAGGGTTGCAGCTTGAGAACACGCTCGATCTCGGTGCGGATGGTGGCATCGGGAAGCTCTTCCAGCCCGTCAAGAAGGCCGCCCTGCGGCAGCAGGCCGTCAAGACCCGGCAGCCACTGGTCGGGCGGCGGCAGGGGGCCTGCGTCGCGCAGGATGCGCAGGTAGCGCTCCAGGATCTCGGGCCGGATGCGCAGGCGGCCAAGGCCGGGCAGATCGGCGATGATGTTGGAATGCGTCGCCCCGGCATGGACGAAATTGTGCCGCCAGGGGCAGTAGCCCATCGCGCGAAGGTCGGCGATCAGGGCGGCTTCGGCGCGCTTGTTGTCGGGGTGGGCGGAGTGGCGCGACACGATGGGGCCTGCGGCATCAAGGGGTGTCACGCCGGTGTAGCGGTCAAGGTCGGCGGTGTAGCTGGCCGTCACCACCGAACAGCGCGGCCGGATCGTCGCCAGGATTTTCCTGATTTCGGGGTCCAGCTCGACCGCTTCCAGAATCTCGGGCAGCTTGCCGACATCGGGGACGGCAAAGGCAGCGTCCTCGGAGATGGTGGGTTGCAGAAGCCCCGGGTCGGGGGCGAGGAATTCGGTGTGGCCATGGCTGCCGGGCAGATGGAAGGCCTCGGCGGACTCGCCCGGTTTCAGCGCGATCAGCACCTGGCCCGGTTCGCTGTAAAGGATCGGGCGGCCCGCCAGCGCGGCGGCAAGGCCGTCGCGACCGGATTTGCCGTCGATGCGCGCCCAGACGAGATCATCGGTCGCGGGGTCATAGGCAAGCGGGAAGACCGACAGCCCAAGGCCCGCGGCCGTGGCCTGGGCCTGCGGCGGGACAAGGGCGATCAGCGCCCAGCCTTCGCCAGTCGTTTCGGGGGCGGGCTGGAACTGCATCGGGATCGCACCTGTGCTGGCGGCGAAGCGGTCCAGCACCTCGCGCGGGCCGACGATGCGGACGGCCATCGGGGCCTCGCCGCGCGCCAGCATCGGAAGGAGCGCCGGATGGGCGGCAGGCGTGAAGCCGGCGGCCTGCGCCTCGCCCCGAAGCCTGCGGTCGGCCGAGACGAGGGCGGTGTCGGGGTTGCCACCCTTCAGACCGCCCAGGCCGCCATAGGCCAGGGGGCCGATGGGCGTGATGCGAAGGCCGCCCGGAGCGAAGCCCGACAGTGCGTCGCCGCCCGGCATGTCCCTGGCACCGGGGATCGCCAGGATGATCTCGACCCCCGAAAGCCCGGTCGCAGGGTCTTGCAGCGAGGGGGCCAGGTCGAGGCCGACAAGGCGGTCGTCGTCTTCGCGCAAGGAGCCGCTGGTCTGGTCGAGGACGATGATGGCGCGGGTGATCGGGGTCATGGCGGGGCCTCCTTCAGGATCAGGGGGTTGGCGCGCCGAAGCGCAGACGCAGAAGCCGGGTGCCGCACCAGCTGCGCATGATCACGAACATGCGGTCGAACTGGGCGTCGGTCAGCTCGGCCACGCCCGCAGCGCCAAGCGCGGTTGCGATATCGTCGACGGTGTTGGAATGCGCGACCACAAGGACGCTGCGACCGGGGTGGCCCGCGCGGATCGCCGCGGCCAGGGCCGCAGCATCGGTGGCGTCGTACTGGGTCAGCGCGACGCCTGCCCCGGTTGCGGCCGGGGTGCCGGTCTGGCGCGACCGCTGGGTGTCGGTCACGAAGACGGCGGACAAGGCGGCGTCCTGCAGCATCTGGGCCAGAAGGGCGGCGCGGGCCTGTCCGGCGGCGGTCAGGGCGGGGTCAGCCCCGGCCCCGCGTTCGGCATGGCGGACCAGGACAACGGTGCTGGTCCAGAGGAAGGCCGCGAACTTGCGGCGCAGCGTGGCGGTGGGCGGGATGTCGTGAATCGGGATCAGCCCTGGCTCCGGCGTCCCGGACGGTGTCTTGGCCATGGAAAATGCCTTCGTGAAAAGAGTGTCGGACGGGCAGGCCGGGACCGTGCTGGCCCCGGCCTGATCGTGTTGCGGTCAGTCGTCGAAGTCGATTTCCAGCCGCATGGTCTTGACGCCGCGCACCCCGGCTTCGCCGTCATCACCGCGGAGGATCTTCAGAATCTCCTCCATCGTCGGCTTGCGGGTGCGGACCGGGCGGTCGGGCCACTTCGGCGGCCAGTCCTTCGGCGGCCAGTCCTGCGGGCCGTCCTTCGGCGGATCATCGTCGTCCGGCTCGCCGGGGTCGTCATCCTCGCGGCTTTCCTTGAGGAAGGTCAGCTTGTAGCTCATCCCGCCCGAGACCTCGCCGTCGATCAGGGTCCGGATCTGGATTTCGTCATCCTTCCGGTCGATCGACCGCTTGAGGGTGTCGGTGTCGAACTCCTTTCCGGGGGTCAGCACGAAGAGGACTTTCTGCTGGGCGCGGGGTCCAAGCTCGAACTTGCCGCCCGTTGGCGCCTTGATGGCAAGTTTCCACCCCAGCTTTTGCAGGAACTTCGGCAAGGTGACCTCGATCTTGACCTTGACCGTCTTCTTGAACGGATTGCGGACCCAGATGAGGTGCTTGCCAAAGAGTTTCAGGATGTCGAGCAGGGTCGGCCGGACGGGGGTGATGTTGCGCTGGCCGATGTTGTTGTCGAAGGGCACGAAGCGGTGTTCGGGGATCGTGCCCTGGATCGTGGTGTCGTTGCCCGGGTCGCCATCGGCGTGGGAGATGGCCATCAGGCATTCATGGCCGACCACGGTCGGGACAAAGCGGAACGGGCCGAGGATGACGCTGCCCCCCGGGGCAAGGGGCCCTGGGGCCGACAGGGTGGGCGTGTCCATCGCCATCCAGTCGTCGGGGAAGGCAAGGCCGGTACCGGGCAGGGCGTGATAGGCGTCGACCCGGACGTTCTGGGCGGGTTGCAGGCCCCGGTTCTTGACCCGGACATACATGTAGCTTTTGAAGCCGACGAGCGGGTTCTGGTGGGTGAGCCCTCCGTCAGGGCGGCGCCGGACCCACATGTCCTGGCAGGACCAGTGGTTCGGCTGGTAGGTGTATTCGCCGTTGCGGCCGTCGTTGATGTAGACATCGACGTCCGGCGGGTTGCCTTCGCGGTTCACGGTCAAGGGCTGGCCGGGGGCGGCACCGGGCTGGAACAGGCCCTGCTTTTCAAAGGCCCAGCGGATGACCTTGTGCAGCGCGCCGCCCGGGATGCCCTTGAACGAGGGCGTGGTCTTGTCGGCGGTCTGCAGCTGGCCGACGAAGACCTCGGGGAATGGCGTGGTCGCGGCCATGAGGCCGATGGCCTTGAAGATCAGGAAGGCCGTGACTTCGGCCGCGCGCCGTTGCGTGGCGATCTGGGTCGAATCCCCGCCGATCGACCGGTAGAAGCGGAAGAGCGTGGTGGAAAGCACCTGCTCGCCGCCGTACTGGGTGTTCCAGCGCGGGCCGAACCAGGCCCAGCCGTCGGCGATCTTGCGGTCATGGCGGCGGTCGATGTTGAGGCCCGCCCCGGTCCAGGGGAAGGTCATGAACCGGTCAACGGCCATCGAGCCGGGATCGTTCAGCACCGCGCCAAGCGTGTCCCCGGCGGAATGGGCAAAGCCGAAGTTCGGGCTGTTGACGTGGTCCCACAGCAGCGCATGGCCGAATTCGTGCCAGACCACGCGGTTGTCGGTTGCGATGCCGATGGTCTGTCCCGGGATCATCTTGCCGTAAAGAAACTCCCGCAGCCCGTTGCCCATCGCGTTGCCCGGGGCCATGGCGTTGACGGCATCCCCCAGCGCACGGAAGTCGCAGGGCACGGGGAAGGTGGTGCCGTTGAAGTAGGACGCGACGTTGAAGCCGTAATCCTCCATCGTGCGGAACAGCCGGTCGTTGTGGTGATAGCAGTTGACCGCGTTGAACTCCTCGGTCTGGGCGTCGAAGTTGAACGCGCCGCCGGGTCCGGGAACGGTCGGCGCCGCCTGCACCGGGGCCTGCGTCTCGGCGATGCGCACATAGTTGCCGGACAAGGGCTGCGGAGAGGACGGGATCAGGCCGGCCATCGTCTGCGAGGAGCGGAACGGATTCAGCACCGCGTTCGGCGAGGCGGCTGTCACGGCCGCGCCGGTCTGGGTCTGGGGATCGCGGTCGAAGACGAGCCCGGTCGCGCAAGACACCAGCGCGCGCAGATACAGGACCTCGCCGCTTTTCGGTTCGACCAGGGCGCGCCAGTTGACCTGCGGCTGGCCCTTGCTCATCGCCGCCTGGAACAGCACTTCGTCGCAGATGTAGTGCTTGCCCTTCTTCAGCCCCTTGAGCTTGGGCGCAGGCAGTTTGGGCAGCGCGACACCCGGCCCGCCGATGCAGCCGTCGTGGTCGTGACTTTCCTCGCGCTGATCGGGTTCATAGCGCAGGACGACCTGACGCTCGATCCGGGCGTTGTCCATGTCGGGCAACTCGAAGCCCAGCATCTTGGCCAATGCGGCCCGGTTGACCTTGCGGGTGCCGCCTTCAGCCCGCGCGTCGGGGTTTTCGACCTCGATCTCGGCATGCATCGAGGACTGCACCGATTCCAGCTCCATGCTGTCGCCGTCCATCTGCATCCCGAGCCGGGCACCGAAGACGTCGAGGCCCATCATGGTCTGCTGGTAAACGACGACCTTGGTGCCGGCGATGTCCTTTTCCGAATGGAATTCGGCCACCGGCATGTCGCCGGCACCTTCAAGGGCGGCATCTCCCGCCAGCTTGGTTCCTTCCAGGCCGAGCGTGGCCTGCATGGATTTCATGTAGTGATCTGCCGCAAGCTGCGGCGTGGACAGAGTCGTGGCGCTTTCCAGTGTCGAGGGCGCTGGGGACTGCACAAAGACGACTTCGCCATACTCGTTGCGAACAACGGTTTCGGCCATCGCGTGTCCTTTCTGAATGATCGGGCCTGAATGAACGGGCCCTGTCAGGTGGGCCAAGGGGAAATGGGTCTGCGCCGGGAAAATCCGGCAAGGCTGCACAAATGCGGATCAAATCGGGGCGGCGGGAAATTCCGCAACTCCTGCGACAAAGCATACCGCAAGTCACCGAGTCGGCCAAAGGTTCATTCAACCGCTGGCGGAACCTGACGCATTATTCACGCTGGGCAGAGCGTAAATAGGCTAGTATTCGTGGGATTGTTACAGTGTTTGCTGGTTTTTCCCCGCGATTTCCCTTTTGCACTCTGGAGGTAGCCCGCCATGTCAGAGCCTTTTGGATTGCCGTTTCTGCGCGCCTTGATGACCGAAGCCACGACCGAGGATGCCCGGCCGCTTTATGATCCCGATCGCCTGCGCCTTGCGCTGACCGTGCCCGCCGGAGGAGATGATCGGCGCGCGTTGCGCGCGCGGCTGGCCTTGCTGCTGGGGTCGGACCGTTTTGTCCTGGAGCCCCTGTTCGACGATCCCGAACCGGGCGAGCCGGTGCCCTATACCTTTGCCCCGCTGGGGCTGGACCGGACGTTGCCGGAGGACGCCTTGTTCGGCATCGCGGCGGACCTGCGCAAGACGCTGGGCCTGATCGCCTGCGACCCGGACCTCGGGGCCACGGCTTTTGTCGAGCCGCAGGAAACCACGCGCGCGGCCACCGAGGGCGTGGTGCTGGACGCGACCTGCTGGGTGCAGGGCCCGGCCCCCGAGCCGACGACCTGGGCGCTGGACACGGCGCGGGTGACGCAGGCCTGGGCGCTGTCGCCGGGCAAGGGCAAAGGCATCATCGTCGCCCAACCCGACACGGGCGTGACCGACCATGCCGAATTTGCCGATACCACCTTTGATTTCACGAAATCGCTGAACCTGGTCGAAGGCGGCACCCGGCCGACCGATCCCCTGTCGTCAACCATGTCGAACCCGGGGCATGGGACGGGGACCGGGTCGGTCGTCGCATCAGGTGAAGGGGGCAAGGTCAAGGGCTCGGCCCCGAAGGCGACACTGGTGCCGATCCGCTGCACCAACGACGTGAAGATCTTCAACGGCACACCGGTCGCCAAGGCCATCGACCACGCGGTCCGGGTCGGTGCGCATGTGATCTCGATGAGCCTTGGCGGCTTCCCGAGTTTCCCTTTGCGCCAGGCCATCAAGCGGGCGATTGCCAGGGACGTGATCCTTCTGGCGGCTGCGGGAAACTGCGTCGGGCTGGTGGTCTGGCCCGCCGCCTATCCCGAGATGATCGCGGTCGGGGGCACGAACCGGGCGGACAAGAAGTGGAAAGGCTCGTCGCATGGCCCGGCGGTGGATTTCTCGGCCCCGGCCGAAAATGTCTGGAAGGCCGTCGCGACCGATCCGGCGCAGCCGAAAACCAAGGTCGAAGGCGGGCAGGGCACGTCCTTTGCCACAGCCCTGAGTGCGGGTGTCGCGGCGCTGTGGCTTGGGCATCACGGGCGGGCCAAGGTGATTGCCGAGGCGCGGACCCGGGGGGTCAGTGTGCAGGCCCTGTTCCGCACGGCCGTCCAGCAGACGGCACGGAAGCCTGCGGGTTTTCCTTCGGGTCTGGGGGCCGGGGTGATCAATGCCGAGGCGCTGTTGAAGCTGCCTCTGGCCGGGATCGCTTCGGCGGCCCCGGAGTCGGCGCTGGGGCCAGAGCCGAGCGGCGGGATCGAGGATGCGTTGACGCAGCTTTTCGGGCCGGGGAAGGTTGATCCGGACTTCGACTGGGATGCGCATGGGCCCGAGGTGGCGGCGCTGGCGATTGCCGATGCCCGCGCCGGGCGCGGGGCCAGGGGAACGGCCCGCGAGGCGAGAGCCTTCCGCCGGGCCTCGGCCGAGCTGACCGATGCGGCGGCGGGCAGCCGGGATGCGCGTCTGGCCCAGCTTGCCCTGCGTGGCCGACCGCCTGCGCCCGCGATCATCATGGCCTCGCCGGTCGACGAAGGTCGGGTGGCCAAGGTGCTGTCGGGGCTGGGGGCGCGGGCGACGCCGGGCATTTCGCCCGAAGCCGCGGCGCGCGTCGACCCGCGCGACGG
>Ga0208492_1000707_pt1 | contig 26042 bp, 18 predicted proteins | sample Subbioar_CSW14AB_FD_184820 | JGI IMG/M metagenome (GOLD analysis project Ga0208492, IMG submission 184820) | Serpentinite rock and fluid subsurface biosphere microbial communities from McLaughlin Reserve, California, USA - CR12Mar_CSW14AB (SPAdes) | ecosystem: Environmental > Terrestrial > Deep... | reverse complement strand
GTACGCCCGGACGATGTGACCAATCATCTGGAGCGCGACTTCCAGGCCGACAGTCCGAACACGAAGTGGGTAACGGATATCACCTACATTCGCACGGGCGAGCATTACCTATATCTGTGTGTCGTCCTCGACCTCTACTCGCGGGTGGTGGTCGGCTGGTCGATGAGCCATCGGCAAGACCGTCAACTGGTGTTGCAGGCAGTGCTCATGGCGCTTTGGCAGCGCGAGGACCGAAGCCCGGTGGTACTCCACTCCGACCGTGGATGCCAGTTCACAAGTGACGAATACCAGCGCTTCCTGAAAGGCCACCACCTGGTGTGCAGCATGAGTAGCTGCGCCGACAATGCGGCTTGTGAGGGCTTCTTCGGGATGCTCAAGCGCGAGCGTGTGTATCGACGCTGCTATCGGTCTCACGCTGAGGCGCGTGCAGATATTTTTGATTACATCGAGCGGCTCTACAATCCGAACCGGCGCCGGCGAACGGCGACGCTTGAGACGGCTAAGAACCCCTTAATTCAACTGTCCGTGGAAATGGGGTAATACCCCCTGTCAGATCGGGAGTGGCTGACGCATGGCAACTGACACCAGGCGTTACGAAGGTGCGCACTGTCGGGGTATTCTAATGACATACGCATGAGTGATTCGCCGTGTGCTCCAATTACCGCCTTCCGACAGCTACCGACCTTGAAGTGGAATTCGACTGCGCTGCTGCAGTCGAGGATTTCGAGCCCATAGCCTACCCTGGATATCGGGCCCCCATGATGGTCATGAATCAAACCGGGACGCGCTTGGTCGCAGAGGCTGCCGTTTTCGGTCTCGTGCCGCCGTGGGCAAAGGACCAAAAGATCGTTCGCAGCACGTACAACGCCCGGTCTGAGACAGTTGCCGAAAAGCCCGCGTTTCGCACCGCCTGGAAGAAGCGGCAATTTTGCCTAGTCCCAGTGCTGGGCTTTTTTGAACCGAACTACGAAGCGGGCAAGCCCGTACGCTGGCAGATCAGGCGGGTCGATCAAAAGCCATTCGCGCTCGCAGGACTGCGGGAGTGGCGGCGCCAAGAGGACGGTATTGAACTTCGATCTTTCACCATGCTAACGGTGGACGCAACGAACCACCCGTTGATGTCCCGCTTTCATGCGCCAGACGATGAGAAACGCTCAGTTGTCTACATCGCGCCCGAGGAGTACCACGACTGGCTCCATGTCGAATCCGATGATGAGGCGCGGTCCTATCTGAAGCTGATGAACCCTGACGAGTTTGAGGGAATTGCAGACCCGGCTCCGCCTCGCAAGCGGGTTAAGCCGACCTAAACCGAGTGCTATCTGCCACAGCAACGCCCTCCACTAAAGCTAACGGCCTCAGCGTACACTAGGAAGGTCCCCGGTACTCTGGCGACTGCTGTGTGATTAACCGAGCGACGCCGCGCAAACCAGACTGAGAAGATAACAGGGTCAACTTCAAGACCCGGAAAATGTGGTTACCTTTCAGTATTCTAGACAAGCGAACTTGCTGAGGGGTCCCTGTTTCGGGCTTCATCGGAGAAATGTCCGGATACGATTCATCCGACCGTTGGCCTCGGCGCGCGCAGCGAGGGCTGCCGCCATGTCGACGCTCACGAATCGCGTCGATCTGTTTGGTGGCATCTGCGCGATCAGATCCATATCCGCGGAAATGACCACGCCCAAGGTGAAATATCCACCAGCCGAGACTGCGTCGCGGTGCAGCACTATCGGTTCAACTCCGCCGGGCACCTGTATACAACCATACGCATAGCTACTGTCGGTGATGTTAGATGGATCGGCACCTGCGCCAAACGGTTGCTCCCGCGCGACGAACTCAAGAGAATGTCCACCTCGGAATCGGTAGCCCATCCGATCAGCTTCCGACGCAACCTTCCATTCATCGGCGAAGAAGCGCTCACCGGCTGAGCGGGTAAGGCGATGCCAGTACACGCCCGTGAGGACACGAATCTCTGCCGGATCGGTTGGGGAGCAACGCAGGCTCTCCGGGACCTCCCGTCCGAGGTCGGCGACCTGCCTCGGAGCGTCGCCTGTTGGCAATCTATCGCCTGTCTTGAGTGCGCGGCCGTGAAAGCCGCCCATTGCACCGACTAAATATGTCGAGCGGCTACCGAGTACGCACGGCACTTTAATCCCACCGGCAATCGCGATGGAACAGCGCGCACCTGACTTCAAAATGCCGAAGCTCAGCACTTGCCCGCCGCGTACGCGGAGCGCAGTCCAGCCTGGTTGTTCTACGCCATCCAGCTTGAGCGGCATATGAGCGCCAGTTACCGCGATGACGGTATCGCGCTCGAATAAAAGTTCAGGCCCCATGAAAACAACTTCTAGACCTGCCGCCCTCTCGTCATTACCGACTAGGAGGTTGGCTGCCCGGTGCGCTTGTTGGTCCATCGCTCCGCTGAGTGGAATACCTAGATGGTAGTAGCCCGGTCGACCCAGATCTTGCACTGTAGTCGATAGGCCGGGCTTCAGAACTTCAATCACGGTTCAGAGCCTCGATCAGCGTCGCGTTGTAGCTCTCCATGTCGCGCTCGAATTCGCGCAAGTCGAAGTGCGCCGGACGTATTCGAGGAACGAAACTGTTCCGTGCCACGGCATCGACGATGCGATCGTACTCTTCGCGTTCTATGGGGCGGAATTTAACGATATCGCCCGGACGGAACAGCACCAATTCTTGGGGCATATAATCGAGTTTCTCGTCTGGATCGTAGATCTGCAGGGGCGTGATGCCGAACATCTGATACCCGCCCGCACCTCGCACCGGGTAAATGCAGGTGAAGCAACCCGCATGGGCGATGGTGTGGCGCGGCGTATCGGTACGGGGACGCACATACTTCGGAGCTTGCAGTTGTCTCTCGCGCTCGACCAACTGGTAGAACCAAGGGGCGCCGCAAACGAAGCCAACCATAGTGACGAACCACGGTGAACGATGATGCGCAGCGACAAAGTCGGTTGCGGAAATGAATCCATTGATGCGCGCGACATAATCGAGATCGCTGCCACTAGCATCCTGATGTCGCTCTCTGAACCGCATGAGGGTTTCACGTGTCCACGGGTCGTCGTAGAACACTGGTATCTCAATGATGCGGGTATCGATCACCGGCTCACTGCTTCCCGCCGTCCTGTCGACCGCTTGGACGAGGGTTAGCACTTCGTCCGGGTGGATGATGTCGGGATCAAAGCGAATCTGGTAAGAGGCATTACCCGGGCAAATCTCAGTTATGCCGGGCGGCGCCTGTGCGCGGAGCGTGCGCGTCGCGGCGAGGCTCCTGAAGAAACCATCGAATGACATCCTTTCGTCGCATTCGACGAACAGATGCTCGTCGCCGCCAAAGCTGAATCGACTACTCATGATATTTCCTATTGGCGGCCTGGCTGGTCCTGCAGATCGCCCTAGACGCCGCGCTGCTATATCGTTCGAAGTAATATCAGCGATCATTTTTGCATCCAATGCTACCGGCTTGACGATAGTATTGGAATCGCTTCCAATCAGGGTCTGCTAGCCGATTTACGGCCTTCCATCGCGCAGTGTTTGGGGCGCGCGGCATTTCGAGGAGACCTTCTAATGTCTGCACTGACACTCGATATTAACTGCGATTGCGGCGAGAGCTTCGGCAACTGGTCATTGGGGAACGACAGCGCCGTTATGCCGCTCGTAACTTCCGCAAACATTGCCTGTGGATTTCATGCAAGCGACCCTGTGACGATGTTACGCACAGTTGATCTCGCGCTGACAAATGGCGTGCGTATCGGCGCACATCCGGGGTTACCCGATCTGTTGGGCTTTGGGCGGCGGATGATGAACATCACGGCCGAAGACTGTTACGCGTATGTTGTTTACCAAGTGGGAGCATTGGCCGCCGCAGTCAGGACTCGTCGCAGTCGCCTTTACCACGTTAAACCCCACGGCTGCCTCATGGCCATGGTGGGGAGCGACAGGGCACTCGCAGACGCGTTTGTCGCAGCGGTAGCCGATACCTGTGACGAGCCGACGGTCTATTTCACGGCCCCGCTCAGCGGAGCCGAATTGCCGTTGGCTGCAGCACGACGCGGTGTGCGGGTAGTCGCCGAGGTATATCCCGATCTTGCTTACGACGACAAAGGCAAGGTGGTCATACAGCGTCACAAGGCCGCAGCCCTGCCAGACGACTGCGCCAAGCAGATCCGCCGCTTCATCGAACACGGGCACGTCGAAACATTAAGCGGGCGCACCCTCGCCCTGGATGCCCAGAGCATCTGCGTGCATGGCGACGGGCCGAATGCCCTCGATATCCTGCGGGCGATCCGCGTACAAATTGTGAACAGCGGTGCGGCCGTAGTTACACGCGCTGCCTGAAGCGCCTGCACCGGCATGACAGGAGACCATCATGGAATTCGGGTTGATGTACAGCTTCATCGTTCCACCGGGTTCGGCGATTTCGCACCTGGATACGTTTGGAGAGATGGACCAACTGCTGCCGTTGGCCGAGGCGTTGGGCTTTGATTCTTTTCAAACCACAGAACACCATCTCCAGTCCAATGGCTGGGCACCCAGCCCTCTACTGGTACTGGCTAAGGCCGCCGGACTCACTCGCAGGATGCGACTAGTTACTAACGTCCTGGTGCTGCCTCTCTACGATCCTTTGCGCTTGGTTGAAGACGTGCTGACTCTGGACAACCTCTCCGGTGGCCGACTCACCCTGGGCGTATCTCCAGGCTACGTCTCGGAAGAGTTTGCCGCTTATCAGGTCCCCCATGACGAGCGCTTTGCGCGCAGCGAAGAGATCCTCGACATTCTTGAAGCTTCGTGGAGTAAAGAGGTGCTCGCGTTCGAAGGCCGCTACTACCGAATTCCATCCTGTCGAGTGATGCCGCGTCCCGTGCAAGCGCGTATTCCGGTGTGGTATGGGGTATCCGGACCCAAACTCCTTGAACGCGCCGCGCGGCGCCGGTGCCCCGTCACCGCCTCGCCTCGCCATACCAACCGGGAATTGATCGATCATTACGCCCAATATGATGCCGCGGCGTCACGATGCGATTTTGCAACGCGGGAGCGACCGATAATTCGCGAGGTATTTGTTGCACCGACGTGTGCCGAAGCCGAGGCGCTTGCAGCACCTGCAATCGTTCATTTATTCGGCCTGTATGGGCGCAAGTCGGCACAGGGCGAACGGGAACTGCGGAATGACGCCGGCGAGGTGGTGCGGGATGAACGAGAGGTGGATTTCCGCAGCTTTGCCTCGCGCTACATCGTCGGGGATCCGGCCATGGTTCGCGACGCACTCGCGGAGCTTGAAGCAGAACTCGCACCCTCGGAAGTGATCTGCAGGATGCAGTTACCGGGAATTCCGAGTTGCAACTTTGAGCGGTCGCTTCGTCTGTTTGGGGAGGAAGTAATGCCGTACTTTCGGGGCTCAAACGCGCCGTGTCGTTCGATTCCAATGGTACCCGCCTAAACACTGACGCGGCGACGCTAGAAGAGCCCAAAACACGTTCAGGCACCATCGTGAGAGTATTAGCGGCAAGCCACAGCGGTGCGCACGCCGTGATTCGGCACGACGCATAAGTATTTACGCGAGCCAGCACCTAAGGTCTGGCAGTAATGTTCACACGTCTTTAAGCGCCAATTCCGCCGCAATAAGTGATTCATCGTCCCCAAACTGGGCAACCAATTCTTTGGCACGTTCAAGACTGACATTGTACTTGCGCGCAACATAGTCAAGCTCAATCTTCTCGGGGCGGGAGGATTGTCCTCCTTCCGATTGCATTAATTTATCTGAATCTTGATTCATAAAATTAGGGATGCTCCGGAAATCAGTAGCAAGCAAAATCGCCGCTACCGTGGCTATGTGGCTAACGTAAGAATAGACGTTTTCCGAACGCCTCGCGTGCACTCAGGCTATCGGCTTCCTTCCTTGACTAACTGGAAGACGTCTAATCGTTAATCACCGTTTACCCTAGCGAATCACCTAGCTTCCATTCAGCGGGAAGGCCAGAACTCGCCCGTAGGATTATACTTACGCGAACCTTGGTATTTCGGGCAAATTAGGCACCGCGAGTGGTGTCACTTACGGGAATCTTGTTAGCAGTTCCCACCGGTGAATTTAAACAGTTGAGTCGAGTGTCGATGTACTACCGATTGTGGTGACGACCGGACGCTGGCCCACAGGCAAAGAATCGACTCATCGATTCCGACGAGACTACTGGAACGCCGGCATTACGGCGTGGGCGAGATCGCGATAAACACTGCGTTGGTGGTCAGCGGGCGGCAGAAACGCTATCTCATGAATGCCCGCCGCTTCGAGCGCGCGTATACGTCCAATGATCTCCTCGGGCGTGCCTACGATGCGGCTCGCCTTGATTGCTTCCGGCGTAACGAACCGACGTTCCTCAGGCTGGAGAAACGTGCAATGTCCGTCATGAATCTGCCGAAACCGCGCTGCAGGGGGCAAACTGTAATTTTCCACGCGCCGGCAATACTGTTCCCACTGATCAGCGAAGAACGGTGGTATTAATTCGTCCCGTTCGCCGTGCTGTTTCCAAATTTCCCAAGCGAAATGGAGGACGCAGGTGACCATGGAACCGGTCTCGTCGATAACGCGGTCGTCCGTGAGTTTGTCACCCGGACGAAGGACGCAGGCCGATGTCACACACGAATTGTGGAAATCCGCCGGTAGTGTACGGCCCACATCGGTCGCACCTAACTTGATTTGTTCCTGGGCGGCTCTAATGCCGACCGGATCCGCCGAGACGGTCATCCAGCCATCACCGTAGGCACCAGCCGCTTTGAGTACGAGCGGGCCGTTCGCAGCCACATAGATGGGAATGCGTGTATCAAGATTAATGAAGTACCGGTCGCGATGCATAAACTGGATCTGACGAGTTTTACCGGCAAAGGTGTAATCGACTTCGTATCCTTCGAGCAGAGCTCGGGTGACGCGCAGGTACTCGCGGAAATCCTTGACGCCCATCGGGTCCTGCCCCATCACACGCATGGCAGTGTGGCCGGTGCCAATGCCCAGAAAAACCCGCCCAGGGGCGAGTTGGTTGATTGAACCAATAGAATGAGCCGTCACGGGCGCGATGATCGCGACTCCGGTGCCGATACGAATGCGACGAGTATGCACCGCCGCAAGAGCCATCGTCGCGTAGCAGTCGGACCATATCATTTGTGAATCGGGCACCCACGCGGCATCGTACCCAAGTTCCTCCGCATACTGGATGAGATCCCACTTGTCGACGTGGGTGTCGAACATGATGCCGAACTTCATGAGTGATTCCTCCGCGACATAACCGCTGCTGTGGACAGTTTCATATCGGGCGCTAGCAAACAATCGGTCATTTCCACGATCGAAGTAAGCGGGGTGGCCGTTGCCGGTCGACAAAATATTCGCCGGCACAGCGCGCGCTAAACCTGAAACGTGAGCGTCCGCCTGAGATACGCAACGCCAACCGCATTAATGGCATCGGCAATCTTAGCGTTCCAGTCGTGATGTACGTCCTCGCCTAATTGAGACATAGGCACCGGAAACGGAGGACTGAAGGAGGCTCGGACGGCACACACCCCAGGTTTCTACACCACAACAGCCGCTGGCGTATTTTTTTCTTTCTCCGGCGGCGCTTGGTTACACCTGTTCGGCCATCAATACGCACATACTAAAGACATGGTTTCAGTCGGCTCTATAACACAGAGTCGAGACGGGGCCAGGCCTTGAAGTCCGCATAGATGCGGTCGATCTCTATCTTGTCGCCGCGAATTTCGAGGACCACGCAGAACGGCAGTTCCCAATCGACTCCCCGGGTAGGGTCCACTATGGCCGCTTCTACAATTACTGCGGTTTCGGTCGGGCGCATATGCAAGATGCGCATGCGGCGACTGGGGGCGGCAGACCATACAGCTTTCTCGACTCCTATAAATTTGTCGATCCCTTCGTACCAACCGACTCCCATCGCGCCCACTTTGTAGTCCGGATGGTAGCACTCACGAACAAAATCGCTCCGGGTCAGTGTTATACAGCTCAACATAGCGCCTCGCGACGTCGAGATTGCTTCGTTGTGCATCGGTCATGAGAGTTCCTCACTTAAACGGTGGCTTTTTGAGTACTTGCTATTTCTTCGCAAGACTTTTCATTAGGGTAGAGACTGGCGCGATGGTGGAGCCGTCGAAGTAATCGACCCAATAAACGATCTTCCCGTCTTTTACCTTGAAGAATCCCGCAACGGGCACCGCGAATTGAGTATTACCGATTTCAAAATGGTCGATTCGCTGGCTGGCGATTGCTTCGTCTCCTATTACCGTCAGTTTCACTTCAGTGTGAAATAGGAAAGGTACTATCAACGGATCTTTAGCAAAAAATGGCGCAAGAAACGCGCGCATGTTAGCCCGACCCGTTACGACAGGATTCTCACCCGTAAGCGACGGGACATTTTCGTAGTGACAGTCGTCGCTGACAAACGGCATGATTTTGTCGACGTCGTGCGTATGCCATGCAGCTATGAAATCATTCACGATCATCGCGTCAAGTTCTCCCGCATTCGCCGTTGGCACCGAGACGAGCCAGAAAGCGAGCATGCCAATAAGGTTGCGACGCAAAGAACAGTTCATAAAGGCACTCCTGATGGCGGGCGTGCTGGTCGGCGACGTTATCCGCAACACGAGCCGGCGACAACTGGTGGCGTTTTATTGTGCGATGCGATTATATCTAGGCGTCCCATCTCGGGATTGAAGAATCCGAATGCTTTTTTTGCATATTTTGCCTGAGTTAGTGCCAAGGCCTGCTCGGTTACGAGTGGGTAAGTGTTTGCCAAAATAATCGCGCTTTCTAGAAATCGAGGTGCCTAACTTCGCCTTCCGAACGCGCGTCGGAACGTTAGCTGTCACGCTCTTCCGTAAGCCTTGCCGGGGGACGACGAATGCGTTGTTATAGCCGAGAGATCTGCCCACGGAGGCAAAAGTGTCATGCGCAGGGGAACGTTGATTCATTGCCGGCCCCATTCCCCCAATGCGGAACGTGGGGATGATAATTTCGAGCATTTCAGGAAGGTTATGCTGGAATGGCACTTCGCATGGGAAATTAGTCGCGAATCGCCGGGAGGGTTTCACGGAGACGCTATCGAACGACGGTATGGCTCAATAGTGCTTGCTGACTTCACCTTCGATGCAGTCCATGGAAGCCGGACCGCCAACGCGATCCGCCAGACTACCGATGATTACATTGGACTCGCCCTTATGGTGGAAGGTTGCGAGTTGTATTCGCAGGGACGGCAGGAGACGCTCACCAAACGCCACGAATTGCTGCTATGGGATGCGATGCGCCCGGCATCTTTTCAATCTCCAGGGCGCACACGCCTACTTAACATCCTTTTTCCTCGAACCATAGTCGCGCAGCACGTTCCCAACATCGACGACCTGTCATGCAAGAAGATAGGCCCCGAAACCGGCAACGGCGTAATTCTCGCATCGCACGTCGCCATGGTTCACCAAGTGATTGACACAGTGCCTACAGCGAATAGACAGAGCGTCTTTCGTTCCACACTTGAATTGCTTGGCGCGTGCTTTCAGCCCGAGGACGCCTTTGTCGGTGGTACTGGATACCAACGCGCATTGCTGCGCAAGGTAGAAGCGCATATCCGCGATACGCTATTCGAACCCGATTTTGGCGCAGCATCCGTGGCCGAACATTTTCGAGTCAGTACCCGCTACCTTTATCGGCTATTTTCCGCGGCCGGAACCAGTTTTTCGAAATGGATCATGGCTGAACGACTTACCCGAGCGGAACGGGCTTTGGCATCTGCTTCCTTCTCAGGCGAGTCGATTACCCAACTCGCCCTGCGGCTCGGATTCTGTGACACAGCGCATTTCAGTCGCTCGTTCAAGGCGAAGTATGGCCGGTCGCCCAAAGGCTTTCGATTGTGTGCCGGTGGCGATTGCAAGCATTGACCTGTCGCTTAATCCGCCGAGAGTTTCTCGCCAAGCATTGGATCGGCCTAGCGCCTAGAATCAACCGAGACTCAAGATATCGCCAGTCAAAACTGGAGGGTATTGGCAGTAGCCAGCGATGATCAGAAGATTTCGGTCGTGGTCGAGAGAAATACAATCCAGGATGCGTGGCACGTGAACGCCAATACGATGACATCTGTGACGAGCACTTCAACAGGCTCGGCGCCGTATTAGACTCTTCTTATTCGACGCCACGCTCGCCCCTGCTATTCATGCCCTTGGTTGTGGCAGCAGCCTTTCGCATAATGACAAGAGTCGCCAAGTGTACGGCCACGGTACAGCCGACATCGACCGGTCGCAGTGGTCTAACGGGATCAGTTATTACGATCCTGTGCACGCAGAGCTGGGGCTCGACCAATTAGCTGACATCCTGTGCCTCTTACAGTGTGCGGACGGCGGACGCGTTCGAATGGCGATTTCTATAGCGATCCGCTGACTACTTCGCCATCTACCACGGTCGCCTCCACTTGGATTTGCTTGATGATGTCTTCCGCGCAGCGAGAGGGGTCGTCGTTCAACACCAGTAGGTCTGCGCGTTTGCCCGCCTCGAGTGAGCCAAGTTCATGTTCCATTTTCAACGCCCACGCGCCGTTCCAGGTAAAGCACCGAATTGCTTCTTCGCGGGTGATTCGTTGACTGGGACCAATAATCTCGCCAGTCAAACCTGCTTGGCGAGCGAGCGATTGCCAAAGCGTGAAGAAAGCGTCGTGCGGTCCCCAGTCGGTACTCTGAGACACAGGAACACCGCCGTCCAGCCAGTCCCGCAATGGGATTGCCTGGTCCGCATACCGTGGGCCTAGCCGCTGACGATAGACCTCCTCTCCCTTGCCCCATACGAAGTTCGTGCTGGTGGTAGGCGCGACTCCCAGTCGTTTGCACTCAACGATTTGATCGTGAGTCGGAAACTCGCAGTGCTCTAGCACGTAGCGCTTGTCGTGTATCGGGATATCACGGTCGATCTCAGCGAACGCTCTAAGCGCGATTCCAATAGACCCGCGGCCTGCGCCCTCTGCGTGAATGCGGAAGTTCATTCGCGCTGCGAGCTTTAGTATCTCGCAGTAATGATCCCAGGGGATCAGGGGAGCGGGGCTCACGGTGTCACCGAAGGGGCCAATGTACGGTGAATCGTTACACGCTGCGCCGTGCCAATACGGGCCATCGAGGCCCACGCTTACTCCCACTACCTTAAGCCGCGAATCGCCAAAGCCGCCGTTGGCTGCGAATCGCAGCGTCTTGAGAAACCGCTCTATCTCCTCAAGGGACTGACGGCCGTCAATTTCGAAGGTATAGAAGACTCTCGTAGGCAACTTTCCAGCGCTTAGCAATTCAGCGTACGCCCGGAGCTCCTCCGGGTCGGTGAGATGCGCTTCGAGCAACGTGGTGGTCCCTCTGGCCGCGAACTGCGGGGCCAGCAGGCCGATGCCGTCCCGAATATTCTCGTAGGTCACACCAGGCGCGGCGCGTTCCAAGAGCTGGTAGAGCGGGTCTGCGTTATAAATGGGTTGCATCGCTCCGGTGAGGAGCCCGGTGGCAACACCGCTGGAGTCGGTATCAACGCGCGAGTGTGGCGATATATTGGTCGCCGCGGTAATGCCGGCCGCCTTAAGTGCCGCGGTGTTCAACACCGCGAAGTTAGGCACGCGGTTGGTCGGCGCCTGGATGTAAACCGGGTTGTGCGGAGCGATGGCATCCAGCTCCGCTAAGCTTGGGATTGCACCCTGGGCACGAAGTTGCTGCGCATTCAAGAAATAGGGGGGGTCGCCGATCGGCATTGCAACTATCCATTCACCTGGGGCCGCGTGCGCGAGGCGGGCGTGCAGACGGTCAAGGATTGCAGTTCGCGTTGCCGCGCCAGTGAGAGACACTTTAAGCTCATCGAGGCCAAACAAAGCTACATGACCATGCGTGTCAACGAAGCCTGGCATGAGCGTCCTACCGGCAAGATCTATTTCCCTGGCTGGCGATGGACAGCTCCTGCGCAAATCTTTCCGGTTACCAACAGCGACAATGCGCTCACCCTTCATAAGCAAAGCATCTGCTCGGCTAAAGGCTGCATCGACCGTCAACACATTGCCGTTCACGAAGAGAGTACTCTCGGTCATGCCCAGCTCCTTTGAGATAGAGGGCGTGTATATAATAAGCAAGCTGCTAGCGAATTATGCCTTGGGCAGCGACTTACTTGCTGCGGCACTCAGCTTGGTCGCGCATTCGGCGCATATTTCATGAGTGTGATAGTGAGCCAAGTCCCCTCTGCCCGCAGTGACGAGGCGGTTGCACTTTTCACAGACGACAGCCATCGCGGCATCCGATTGCGGATTCTTCGCCTCGTCATGTCCGCCGACCATACCTTTCTACGCGCTCCGTGATTGACTGCACCGAAATAAACCATATCAATATAGTGATATTTAATATCGTCCGCCAGGGCTGGTTAACCTCCCCGAAAGGCTTGAGAGAGTAAGTGGCCAGCGTCTCGGCTATTGTCGTCAGAGGACAATTCGAAACGTTTCGCGCCAATCGTTTCGGCGATTAGCTGCTTTGGTACACAGTCGGAGAATTTGAACGAATCTCGGAAGCTCCTCGTCCGTCAGAGCAAGGACTTCGGACATTCTGGTCGTCAAGGCAGATACCGGCGCCTGTAAGCGCAACGTATCGAGGCGAACCTTAGAGTTGCCAATCGAAGCTTGGCGGGCGAGGGCAATTTACTCGGGTGCCTGCGAACGTCCATGTCTGCACGGGCATTTCGTTAACGTGCGACATTACATAGCCAGCTTCCGAAGAGGCGGGATCTCCTCGGTCAGCGCCTTTAGCGACCCTCGCGCTGGCGGGACAGTGTGACAATCGGCGATACCCCATGGGCGAATGCAGCACGAATTCCCTGTCACTCAACCCGACTCAAACTGCGTGCCCCTCCCGTCTAACGCGCCTTACCACCGGAGCTCGCGGGCTCCAGCAATACGATTCGATTGGGCCACTCGGCGTCAGTGAAGCGCTAGCTTCTGCCGGCCAGCAATAGCAAGCGCTCCTCGCTGTCACCGATTAGACCGGTCGGGTCGAGGTAACCGACTTCGGCGGCACTGTACCGCCCCGTCAGTAGCTGCGAGTCGCTGAAGGTCGCGAGCTAGTCGCAGTAGTGGCCTCTCCCCCATAGCGACGCCCAGTCTGCTGCCCTACACCGAGGACGTCATCAACGCGTTCGAGAAACCCCTCGGCCGCCATGTGCGCGGTGAGAACTTCAATGCTCGTAGGTGGCAGGTGGGGGAGCGAGTCCGCCAATAGCAGCACCATCGCGCTCGTCGGCAGCTCGCCGCAATGCCGTCGTCGTCGCCCGACTTCATGCCAAACCCGTCCCAATCAATCTGATCGCATTTCACATGCGCACCATCCAACACAAATCGATTATGTAGATTTCGTGCCACCCGTCGATACAGGGTCAGGCAATGCCTCACCGACCCATTGCCGGATATCCCTCGCGGCGAACTGCCTGGGCCGTGCGTGCCAACTTTCATGATGACGGATTGGCGCCCACATCAAACGCTGCGGGAAACCCAATGTTCACAATTATCGATTGCCTCACCGTGCGCCATGACGCGGGCTTGGTGTTATTGGCGGCCGCAGTGTGTGTGTTCGGCTGGGGAGCGACCATGGTCGTCGCAGAGCGCGCCGTACCAAAAGGTGAGTTCAACCTCTGGCGAGTCTTGTTGGCCGTGTCGGCCGGCTCGACGGTGTGGTGTACGCATTTCATTGGGATGCTGGCCTATGAGACGAGCATCAAAATCACTTACGAGCCAACACTCACGCTGCTGTCCTTCGTTGTCGGGGCGCTTTTTATTGGCGTCGGCCTCAATCTAGGTTCCCCTGCGGAGCGCAGCCCAGCGCGCCGGGTGGCAGGGGGGGCACTAACGGCCGCGGGCGTGGTAGTGCTGCACTACTTAGGGATGAGCGCGCTTCAGATGCCTGCGCGTCTCGTTTATGACCCGAAGATGGTGATCGCTTCCGTAGCAGTTTGTCTTGGATTCGGGATCGCTGCCCTTGGGCCGGCCTTTGTCGCTCTCCGAGCCTACGCAGGCCTCGCTCGGGCAGCTCTTTTAATTGCCATGACGGTCGCTCTACATTTCGCCGCGGTTAGTGCTGCCGAGATCAATTTCTACGGCATGCCTGTGGACGTAGATGCGGGTCTATCGAGAGGCGTCCTCGCCGCCGCGGTCACTGCGGCGTCCATCCTGGTCATGGTGATTGGGATGGCCAGCGTCGTTATAGACCAGAAGCTCTCGCTTCGGATTCGGGCTGAAGCAGAAAAATTTCGGACACTTTCCGAAGGCGCTTTTGAAGCCGTCATTGTGCATGCCGACGGCCAATTGGTCGACGCAAACCCCGCCGCTCTAACGCTATTCAAAATCCCAAAAGGCTGCAGCACCGTATCGTTAAACGCTTTGTTCAGGGATTTCGAAACAGACGGCGCTGATATTCGCACGCACCTTCCAACCGAATGCATCATGCAATGCACCGAAGGTGTTGCTTTTCCGGCTGAATTGAGTCGACGAACGATCCTCCTTCCCAGCGGAGGGACGGGTGAGCTTCTTGCAATCCGGGATCTCACGGCACGCAAAGCGGCCGAGGCGAAAATTGCTCATATGGCGATGCACGACGCCTTAACGGAGTTACCCAATAGGCGACTCTTTTCCGAAATGGCCGACAAGGCGTGCGCTCTAGGCAAACGCAGCGACCAACCTTTTGCAGTGATCGTGCTTGATGTCGATCACTTCAAACTGATTAATGACCTTCACGGCCATGGCGGGGGCGACGAACTGATACGGTGCGTCGCAAATCGGATTTTGGGAGCGTTACGCGATGGCGACATGGTCGCCCGCTTCGGTGGTGATGAATTCGCGATCCTCCAATCGGCCACGCACCAACCTCAGCAGTCCGTGGTGTTGGTCGAGCGGTTGCTAAGGACGCTGCAAGAACCCCACAATCTCGGGGACACTCAGGTTACCGTGAGCGCGTCCATTGGGATTGCGCTTTTTCCGGGTGACGGTACATCTATTGACGAACTATTACGCAACGCTGATACCGCGATGTATCGCGCCAAGGCAGACGGGCGAGCCACTTATCGCTTCTTCGAACCGGGCATGGACGAAGCACTGGCGGCGCGGCGGCGCCTCGAACAACGCTTGCGCCGTGCGGTTGCGGAGAAAAAGCTGACGGTCGCTTATCAACCGCTAGTAGACTGCGATACCTTCGAGCCCATCGCATTCGAAGCCCTGGTGCGATGGAACGACGCCGAACTCGGCAATATATCGCCCGCAGAATTTATTCCAGTCGCGGAGGAGTCAGGTCTTATCCTGTCGCTCGGCGAGTTCGTGCTACGGACCGCTTGCGCGGATGCAGCAGGTTGGCGGACGCCGCTACGCGTCGCAGTCAACCTCTCAGCGGTGCAATTCAAACATAGAAATCTGGCCGAAACAGTGCGAACAATCCTTGCGGAAACGGGTCTGCCAGGCGGCCGCCTGGAACTTGAAGTCACCGAATCATTGCTCGTCGACAGCCGCGACGATGCGATGCGGATCCTCGCAGAGTTAAAATCAATGGGGATCCGCATTGCCATGGACGACTTCGGCACCGGGTATTCATCTCTCAGCTATTTACAGAGCTTTCCGTTCGACAAAATCAAGATTGACCGGTCTTTTGTATCAGACCTCGAATCTAATTCACAGAACGCGGGCATAGTTAGGGCGGTCACCTCGATGGGGAAAAGCCTGCACATGTGTGTCGTCGCTGAAGGAGTCGAAACGCGTGAACAAGCCAATATTCTTCGTGGGCTGGATTGCGACCAGCTACAGGGTTATTTGATTGCCAAACCTATGCCGGCCGCTGAGATTCAGGGCTTTTTATCTCAACCGCGTCGCTATGTCGGGCGCACAGCGCTCGCGATTGTTACTTAATGCCATGTCGTGGAATCGAGGACCACGAGATCGCATTCAGCGGCGCTCTGTATAGGTCGGAGATACGGTTTCCACAGCGTTGAGCTGTAGCTGGCTGCTCATGGCGAGCGACGTTTCGCGGCGACCCAAGCTAGGAGCCAAATTTATTCGCCTCGAGCAAGCTTTGGGGCACAATCGATCGTTTCGGAATCAGTATGTGCCAGGGTGAGAAAATGGGCGCCTTTCAAATGAAGTCAATCGCCGGCAGCTCGAAAAAACAGTAGGCTTGGATTTGGACTCGGCTTAGTGAGTACCAAGCGCTGAGACTCGAGCGATATATCCTGAATGCCTCAGCATCTGAAGGCGTCTATACGGCGTATCCCTACCCGTCGCTGCCGCCACCTTTTCCCTGGTCAAAAAGCGCGGCGCAACCCCTTGCGGCTTTCGTGAAGCTATTTCTAGAGCGTTGAACGAACTGGCCATCGAGTTGGCGAGACCGTAGACATCGAAGATCTTGCGACCGAGTGATGTTTGTATTGTGTAGTGCCTTCGAAGTCTCTGGAACTCTGTTCTGTCGGGCGATGGCATGGCGCCTCGTGATCGCACGCTGGCCCGAAATTCACGACGAGATCGGCCTGAGTTGTGTTGATCTCCGGTCCGAAGACACCGCCAGGGTTTTTCGAAACCCGATGCCCAAAATGTCGTCCGGGGCTCCAACCGACGACATGCCGAGATAGGCCGACGCGCTTTTAAAGCGACACTAAGTCGCGGCTCGCTTCTCCATGTCGCGCAATGTTTCCCACGGATCAGCCACGCGCTTGCTATGGCTTGATCGACTGCGTTACCGGGAATTGGCGATCAGCTGTTCAGTACAATGCCGGACGTTAGCCACAAATACGAGGCGCTGATCCAGTTACTCTATCTCGCACCTATTGGGTTTGCGCAGATCCGTCCCGACGGCGAGATCGTGAAGGTCAATCCCGTCTTGGCGCGGCCCCTTATGCCGCTGTCACTCGACGGAAGCCTCGCCAATGTTTTACTGCATTTGAGTCTGTCGCAACGGCCTGTGTCGTCTGGTCGCCGAGTATCAACCGGATTAAGGTCAAATCTGTCACGCGATGCGCATACAACTCACGGTCAGCGGCGGCAAATAGGATGCACAGCTTCTGTCGCTCAGTCTGCTCAAGCTCGACGAGCAACGCCTCGTGGCGGTACTCGATCACATCACTTTGCAGGTCAAGCGCGAACGACTGCTGAAGCAGAACGAGGCGTGGCTCAATGCAGAGCTCACCGGTATCAGGGACTATGCGGCGATCACTCTCGACGCACATGGCAATCTCGGCGCCATGTGTCCCAGTATCGGACGCGTAACTGGCTTTACCCGCGAAGCGGTACTCGGCAAATCATACTGCTTGTTCTACCCGGCGGACTCGACCACGCCCGAGCGAATTAAAGACCGCCTGGGGGAAGCTGATGCTGACGGCTCGAGTCTTGATGACCGCTGGAGCATGAAGCCCGACGGTTCGCGCTTCGGTTAAGCGCGATGATCGCGATGTCGCCGGCGATCAGGAAACTGACTTGGACGGTGATCAGCCCGTTCATATATTACCGAAAAGAGTGCTGCCAGCGAGACTCGTCGCAAGGCCTCGGAATAGTCCACTGCAAAATTTCTTGTATAGTGCCAAAACGTGAGGTGAAAACTCACCAATAGTTTGCCGCCCGTGCCGGGTGTAAGCTAATTAGCCCGCCGTCGTCGGGAATGGCCTACCGCAATTTGTCGCGAGGTCGTCGATGAAACCGCATATCTGCTGGCTGTTTCTTAAAGACTGCTCCGAGCCGGTCAAGGCGACCTTGGCCGGACGGTTCCGCCAGGAATCCCAAAATTCGCAAGCGAGTTCAGCACGCTGGTGAAGGCTCGCTCCGACGCCCAGTTCAAATCGAGTGCAAGCGATGCGGGCTTGCGCCGGGCCCAACTCATAGCGAAGTTGGCTCATGTGATCACACGCTCCGACGGATCATTTCAGGAATGGTCCGAAACACTGCCCGATCTAATCGGGGTTGATCCTCGTAACGTGCCCGGAACCACACGTGAATGGCTCGACCTTCTACATCCCGACGACCGTCCAACATTTCGCGCCAGAGCAATAGAGGCCCAAGCCCAGGGCGTTCGCACGGATGTCGAGTACCGCCTAAGGCGTTCCGACGGGAACTGGATCCGCGTTCGCCAGGTGATGGAGCCTCTCGGCGGTCGGCCTCGTGCACAGAGAAATGTGCGTTGGTTCAACACGCTGCAGGATATCACTGACCAAAGTCGGACCGCTGAGGCATTGGCGATAAGTGAAGCCCGGTATGGGGCGATTTTCGAACAAGTGGCAGTGGGTATCGTGCACAGCAGTCTGGACGGGCGAGTACTCAATGTGAATCCGAAATTCTGCGAGATTTCCGGCTACTCACGCGAGGATGCATTAGCCATCAACATTCTCGCACTAACGCATTCAGAGGACATCGAAAAGAGCCTTGCGGCGCGCGCAGAGCTGCTTGCTGGAACGAGTGCACCATATGAACGCGAGGCGAGACTAATACGCAATGACCGCTCCATGCTATGGTCGCATATCACTACGTCGCTTATTCGCTCCGCGAGCGGGGAACCGGGACACTTTGTCTCCATTGTGCATGACATCTCCGACAGCAAGGCGGCGCAGCAAGCCCTCGCAGACAGCGACCAGCGCTTCCGCCAACTTGCCGAGAACATTCGGGAGGTTTTCTGGCTCACCGACCCGATGAAGAACAAGATTCTATATATCAGCCCTGCCTATGAGCAGATCTGGGGGCGAACAGTAGATGCTCTTCATATGTCGCCACGCGACTGGCTCGAGGCGATTCATCCGGGTGACCGCGAGTGGGTGATGGCGGCCGCACAGAGCAAACAGGTTGTGGGAACGTACGACGAGGAATACCGGATCACGCGACCCGATGGAACCGTACGCTGGATTAGGGATCGTGCCTTCCCCGTCCGGGACGCGAACGGGAAAGTGATCCTGGTGGCAGGCGTTGCTGAGGACATCACCGAACGCAAGCACGCCGCAGACGCGCTTGGAGAGAGCGAGCGTCGGTTCAGCGAAATATTGGGTAAGGTGCAGTTAGTGTCGCTGATGCTCGACCGTGATGCACGAATCATCTATTGCAACGACTATCTACTCAGGTTGTCCGGATGGACACGCGAGGAGGTATTTTCCAGAAACTGGTTCGACGTGTTCATGCCGGCGGAGATTGCGCAAGATCTGAAGAGCGTCTTTACATCGCTCCTTGCCGATCTGCCGAAAGCTTGGCATAACGAAAACGAGATTCTCACGCGCTCCGGGGGTCGGAGAACGATTCATTGGAACAACATAGTCTTACGTTCGTCTGCCGGAGACGTAATAGGCACAGCAAGCATCGGCGAGGATATTACGGAGCGCACGCATGACGAGGAGGTCCGCGCACGGATGGCTGCGATCGTCGAATCCTCAGACGACGCAATAATTGGAAAAACCCTCGAAGGGGTGATAACAAGTTGGAACGGTGGCGCCCGGAAGCTGTTCGGCTATCGTCCCGAAGAGATGATCGGCCAGCCGGTATCAGTAATTATCCCGCAGGAGAGACGCGCGGAAGAGAATGACATTCTCGAAAGGATGCGACGCGGCGACTCCGTCATGCATTTCGAGACAGTTCGAAAGCACAAAGACGGAAGATTTATTGACGTTTCACTCACTGTATCGCCGATCCACGATGCGCAAGGGCGTGTAATTGGAGCTTCAAAAATCGCTCGCGACATCACTGAACGCAAGCGCTCAGACGTAAAGATCCAGCACCTTAACCGCGTATACGCTGTGCTGAGTAGTATCAGCGGCCTAATCGTCCGGGTGCGTGATCGAGACGAGCTATTTAGTGAAGCCTGCAGGATTGCTGTCGAGGCAGGAAGATTCAGTCTTGCGTGGCTGGGTGTGGTGGACCGGGCGTCAATGCGAGTGAACGTCGTCGCGTGGCATGGGGTAGACGAGGAATACATCAAGGCAATTCAGATGACCTTGAGCCATGCTGGATCCGTGGGGCGTGGATTGCCCGGGCTTGCCGTCAGTGAAAGAGCCGCGATAGTCAGCAACGACATAGCGCAAGATCCGCGAAGTTTGTTGCAAAATCAGTCGTTAGTGCGCGGCATGCGATCCCTTGTCATGCTTCCCCTCCTGATTGGTGGCGATGCCGTCGGCGTATTGGGGCTATACGCCGGCGAAGTGGGATTCTTCGATGATGAGGAGATGAAGCTATTGCGTGAGTTAGCGGGAGACATTGCTTTTGCGCTAGACCATATCGAGAAGTCGAACAAGCTCGACTATCTTTCCTATTACGATCAACTAACGGGGTTTGCCAATCGCACTTTATTTCTCGAGCGCCTGACGCAATATGCGCACGCGGCTAGCATCGCGGGGGACAAGATCGGCCTCGTCATTGCAGATGTGGAACGCTTTAGAACAGTGAATGATTCGCTGGGCCGACAGGCAGGAGATGAACTACTTAAGCAGCTGAGTCAACGGTTAGTGCGCAGCGCAGACCTTGTTGAGCTCGCCCGAATTGGTGGCGACGTATTTGCAATTGTGCTTCAGAACGTAAGCGGAAGATCTGGGATCGAACGCCGAATAGAGAAAACTTGGCAGGAAGCGTTTAGCGAGCCTTTTCGAATAAGCGAATCCGAAATCCGGGTCTCCGCAAAGGCGGGCATTGCAATGCTCCCGGATGACGGTGCTGATGCAGAAACGTTATTTCGTAGCGCCGAGGCTGCCCTTAGGATGGCCAAAGAAGCCGGCGAGCGCCATATCTTCCACGCTCCAGAGATGAGCGCAAGGAGCATCGAAAAGCTTACAATTGAGTCCAAGCTTAGGCAGGCGCTAAAGAACGAAGAATTCGTGCTGCACTATCAGCCAAAAGTGGAGACCGAAACGCGGCGCATTGTCGGCGTGGAGGCGCTCATTCGCTGGCAGAATCCGGAGCTGGGGCTGGTACCACCGCTCAAGTTCATTCCTTTGATGGAGAAGACTGGAATGATCCTGGAGGCGGGCGCTTGGGCGCTATCCAAAGCGGTGGCGGACCACTTCCGATGGATGCAACTAGGGCTGGAGGCGCCGCGCGTGGCGGTCAACGTCTCTCCGATTCAATTGCGCAAGCGCGACTTTGTCGCCATGGTAGCGCAGGCTACCAAACACGGTGCGGTCCCGCCCGGCATTGATCTCGAGATCACGGAAAGCGTAATGATGGAGGGCATCGAAGCCAACATCCAGAAACTGACTGACGTGCGGAAGCTTGGAATCGCAATTGCAATCGACGATTTCGGTACCGGATACTCTTCCCTGGGTTACCTTGCCGAACTCCCGGTGCAGAGCCTTAAAATCGATCGCTCATTCATCATCACGATGCTCAACAATCCAAACACAATGACGTTGGTACAAACGATAATTTCTTTGGCGCACTCGCTGAAACTGAAAGTCGTCGCGGAGGGCGTCGATTCGGAAGATCAGGCGAAGTTTCTTCGATTGCTTCGTTGCGACGAGATGCAGGGTTACCTGTTTAGCCGCCCAATCCCATTCGACCAGATGACGGCTCTACTGCAGAGGGAAGCGACGGCCTAAAAAGCTGGGGCAAAAGAGACAGCGTACCTTAGGCCGAATGTCCGCTGATCGCAGTACTGATATATCTGAACGGAGGTCGCCGGCGAGGGATAACGCCTCCCTGCAAAGATCACATTCTTCAAGCTTGGGAAGGCCCGTGGTGCGATGAGCGTAATCTGCGCGGCTCATCGCCTTCCGTTTTGGGCGCGTGTGGGCGCTATGAACGAATCGCGATGACGGCGAGTTGTGCTCGCTAACCATCGCAGTGTGCTGGAGAGCTGGTTGGAGGGCAAATGCACTTGGATGCACAAGGCGCGTCGTGGCGCGGTGTTGGAATTGGTCCAAGGGCTACTCGTTGATGGGGTGGCCACGTTGAGCGCCACTGGGCGCCATATCCCGCATCGGCGAATGAAGAAGCACGGCATCAATTGCGCCGATCGACTGCTCGGCAATGAGCATCTGTACGCTGAATTACGGAGGCCCTATCAGGCGATTGGGCGCTGGTTGTTGGTAAGCATGTAGTAGCCGTGGGTGGTGATCGACTGGTGACATATCGCCAAGTCATAAGCGAGGCATGGCGACCGATCAAGTCGCTGTACGCTCTGGCGGGCGCAGTGCCACGTACGGAGGGATCGGTCTCGCTGGGCCAAAAGAACAGTTATCTCTATCAGTTACATCATGATCATGGCGTGTCCAAGAGCCGTCGAGGCAAACAACGCTCGATGCCAAACGAGGCACGCAATCGGCGCCTCGTGAGAGAGCCTTGGGTGCTAGCGACATCGCTACCGCTGGATAGTTGGTCAGTCCATCGCGTGACACGGGCTTACCGTGAGCGCATTCAGATTGAGGTTAGCTTCCGTGACCTCAAGAGCGGGCGCTGGCGCTCTGGGTCGGAATACACCGGCCCGATCTCAGTGGTGCGGTCATCCAATCTGTTACTACTCACTACGCTCCCGACGCTGGACACGTGCGTTGTTGGTTGGTGGCTCGTATCGCCAACCATGCTCACGCCTTCTAGACCAATACCGAGCGACGACGCCCTGTCCTTTCGCTCTTCTCGCTCGGTATTCGGATCTTTAGCTGTCCATGATCGCAGCTCTCGCTGCGCGAGATCCAAAATGCTAGGCACGAGCCCCCCCTCCTGGCGCGTCGCTAGATCGCAACCAAGTATTCCCGGGGATCCTTCAGGTGCGCGCCTCGCTCACCAGAGACCGCTCCCTGCTCGCGCAAATTCTGCTGATCTTGGCTTGCAAATGGTTTGATCTCACACCATCGCATATCCGCAGTGAGTTACTCGTCAGATGCTTCAGAACAATGCGGGCGCCAGCAGCTGACGCGATCAAGTACGCCCTGCGGTGAGACCTTCACCGTGACCTGGCGCACCGCCATAAGGAGGACATTCGTCGCCCGAAGTGCCGTTCGTGCGCGGAACGTTACCTTTCTCTGCTTCAGGGGTCAGATCTCGCATATTATTCGCTAAGGGCACGAACCATGGTCGCGCACCATTGGAATCTGAGCCACCAGCGTTTCGAATGGAATGGGCCTGCCGAGGAGATAGCCTTGCCCCAAGTCGCAGAGATTCGCGCGGAGAAGGGCAAGTTGCCCCTCCGACTCGATGCCTTCGGCTACCACTTTTAGACGAAGCTTATGCGCCATCGCAATCACGGCAGCCACAATCTCTGCATCGTCCGGATTGGATTCAACCCGCTGCACGAAGGACCTGTCAATTTTTAAAACATCAATGGGAAGATCCTTCAAATAACTGAACGAGCAATACCCAGTCCCAAAGTCGTCGATCGCAATAGAAATACCCAGTTCTCTCATCTGCTCCAAAACGACTCTTGTCTCGTTAATATTTTCCATCAGCAAGGTTTCAGTTATTTCGACTTCAAGGTTCTCGGCCGGAATCCCCGTCTCATCGAGGGAGCGCTTGAACGCAGCGATGAGCGTAACTCCACGGAACTGGCGAGCAGAAAGATTGATCGATATCTTTATGGATTCGCGACCCGCACTATGCGCGTCCGCCAGATACTCACAGGCGCGGTGTATGACCCATTCGCCTATCCTGTTTATCAAGTCGCTCTCCTCCGCCAAGGGAATGAAGCGGTCGGGCATCAGGAGTCCCCGATGCGGGTGCTGCCAGCGCACCAGCGCTTCAGCCCCGACCAGCTGGGAACCATCGAGCCGCCATATCGGCTGAAACCGCAGTACGAACTGCGACTGCTCGAGACCTGTCCACATCTCTCGCTGCAGGAACAGTCGATCTGCAATTTCCCGATTCATTTCTTCGACAAAGAAATGAAACGAGTCGCGCCCGAGTTTTTTCGCTCTATACAGTGCGAGATCAGCGTTTCGGCACAGTGCTTCTGCACTTTCCCCGTCGTCAGGGCCGATGGTCACCCCGATGCTGGCGGTGACATATAGGGAGTGCTCGCCAATCACAAAGGGGCGTCGTAGCGCATTCAAGATCTTGTCGGCAACGACGGAGGCACTCTCGACTTCGTTTATCTGACACAACAAGACCGCGAATTCGTCTCCTCCAATGCGAGCTACCGAGTCTTCGTTGCGAACACACTCAAGAAGCCGGTCACCAACCGCGCAAAGGAGGCTGTCGCCGGCATCGTGTCCGAGTGCATCGTTTATTCGCTTGAAGTAGTCAATATCGATGTACAACAACGCAAAACGTTGGCCACTGCGCCGACGAACCCGGACTGCCTGCTCTAGTCGATCGAGAAACAACCGGCGATTATGAAGTCCGGTTAGAGAGTCAAAAAACGCAAGCTGCTCGAGCTGAGCCTGCGCGCAGGTAAGCTGATCTACCGTGTTCTCGAGTCCGGTAGTGAGCTGAGCGATATCAACAAATAAGGCAACTTGATGGCAAAGAAGTGTTAGCCATTTCAAATCGTTGACATCAAAGGTCGGCCGGATGCCTGACCGGCTGTCCACGACGACCAACCCAATTATCTGTTCGCCGTTCCAGAGCGGCGCGCAGAGTCCCCCGGAAATATCAGAATTGACTAAGCTCTCAGAAGCATCAAATTCCGGGTCAGTAATCGAAAATAGAATTGCGCGCCCGCGGCCAAACACAATTTCCGTTAATACACGCGATATGGGTTCCGGCTTAGCCTCGCCGTTGCGATCTTGGGCATAGGCGGCTGAAAAGCTATCCCCTTCAGTATCCCGCATGTAAACCGTCAGTCGTTCGGCCTGCGGGATGGTTTCCAGAACGCTATCGGAAAGGTGAACAAATAGGCCCCGCAAACTGCGCTCACCGCTAGCTCGACTGCTAAATCGATGTAAGGCAAGCAAGGCCGACTTTTCTGCGCCCTGCCCTAACTCGCTAAGGACATCCAATTCGACCGCTGCCAGCGATTCCGCAATATCGACGACGGACTCAATGCCGTCGGAATCCACGCACTTTGGAATGGGAGAGCGAATGATTCCGACACGCAGCATGACGGCATCCGATGCTTCACCCAGGACCAACTCGTCGGCATCCTCAATCGTGATATTTTGTCGGCTTCCGCCAACGCGAAGAAGATTCCCCTTCCTCTTTACGCCAGAGCCATTGGTGCTTTTGAGATCCTCATAAACGACACCGTCCGGACCGAGGTGAAACACGCCATGGTAATTAGATATCGTTCCAATCGGGATAACGATGTCGTTCGAGGGATGTCTACCAATCCGTATCGAGCCATAGCGGAATTCACGATGTTCCGGATTGCTTCCTTTATATTGCACTTCGACACGCACTATCGTCTCGGTGCCAGGATTGATCGGCCAAGCAGAGGGTGACTTCTGGGCTGCAGGAATATTAGGCATAGCGATCCTTATGATTCCCGAAGTGTAGTGGCCTTTTATGGCCAGCACATTAGGTGTCTGCCCTTTGGGAGTGACTTCGCATCCCTGCACGTTCGGCAGTTCGATGGGGGGTGACTGAGGGTAATCTGTGTTGAGCGGGCGTTATGCAATGATCATCACAACGGCAGTGTCCCACGTTATTCCAACCGCGGTCTGCATTGCGTGCGTTTGGTCCCACGAGGTCGGCCTCGTTATGTAGGCAATCGCCTACAACGCGCCGCGATGATCTTGGACATACTCATGGGACACCAAGGCTGCAAGGGTGTCCGTGCCTCAATGCTTTCGCGCGGTGTGCACTCCGGCTCCGCCAACGGATTGCGAACGCCGGTATGCGCCGCGCAGCAACGATACCCGCTGGCGTTAGAGTCCCAATTGAGTAGCCCCAGCGCCTCGTCGGTCTTTAGATCCGAAAACACTGAACGGTGCGCTGCGACGGCTGTACACGAATGACCTGCGTCATCTCATCGGGAAGGCCGGCCCGTAGGCTCCCGTGGAGGTAGACAGCAATAGCTGGAGTTTTCTGACAGGATTGAAGCCTGGAGGGAAGTTCGATGAAGAAGTCGCGGTTCACGGAATCGCAGATCGTGGCGATTCTGAAAGAGGGGCGGGGCGGGCCTGCCGG
>Ga0208492_1000706_pt1 | contig 26116 bp, 23 predicted proteins | sample Subbioar_CSW14AB_FD_184820 | JGI IMG/M metagenome (GOLD analysis project Ga0208492, IMG submission 184820) | Serpentinite rock and fluid subsurface biosphere microbial communities from McLaughlin Reserve, California, USA - CR12Mar_CSW14AB (SPAdes) | ecosystem: Environmental > Terrestrial > Deep... | reverse complement strand
TTTCATGGCAGATACTATCTGCGATTCGGTAAATCTTCCTTTTTTCATGTCTTTCAAAGTTTAAAATTAACAAGCTTTTTCCCGTTAACTCTAACCAAGAATGGACAACTTTTTGGGGGAGCCTACAGAGCCAATGAAGAATTTGCAAAATGGCTTCGCAATGAAGTTTCGCTGCCTATTGGTAAAAACAACGAACATCTTGCCATTCGCTTGATTGACTTTGAAGAGTTGAAGAACAACAGTTTTGTATTGTGTAATCAATTCAAACTAAGAGCAAGAGAGACCAAAATTCCTGACATTGTGATGTTTGTCAACGGAATCCCTTTGGTGGTTGGCGAAGCCAAAACGCCTGTAAGACCTGCGGTAACTTGGTTTGATGGTGCACATGACATCAATGTGGTGTATGAAAATTCCATTCCGCAATTATTTGTTCCAAATGTGTTTTCATTTGCAACAGAAGGCAAAGAAATATTCATTGGTGGTGTAAGAACACCTTTAGAGTTTTGGAGTCCTTGGCGTTTAGAAGATGAAAAAGACGAGTTAAGCCACTTTATCGGCTTACAAGATGTTGCCAAACAATTAACGCATTTGCTAAAGCCATCTACACTGCTTGACATTTTGCAGTATTACACGGTATACGCCACTAACAGCAAGAAGAAAAAAATAAAAGTGGTTTGTCGCTATCAGCAATATGAAGGGGCAAATGCCATTGTAGAAAGGGTAAAAGGAGGTCAAATAAAAAAAGGATTGATTTGGCATTTTCAAGGTTCAGGAAAATCTCTATTGATGTTATTTGCTGCTCAGAAATTGAGAAAGCAGCAAGACCTTCATAATCCAACGGTGATGATTGTAGTGGACAGAGTGGATTTAGATACACAAATTACAGCTACTTTCAACACAGCCGAAGTGCCCAACATGATTACTACCGATAGCATCAAAGAATTACATAAGCTATTGGAACAGGACACACGAAAAATCATCATCACAATGGTTCATAAGTTCAAGGATGCTTATCCCGATATGAACAAGCGGGAAAACATTATTGTGATGGTGGACGAAGCTCACAGAACACAAGAAGGTGATTTGGGCAGAAAAATGCGAAACGCTTTACCTAATGCATTTCTTTTTGGTTTAACAGGAACACCTATCAACAAAGCGGATAAAAACACTTTTTGGGCTTTTGGTGCTGAAGAAGATACAGAAGGCTACATGAGCCGTTATACGTTTCAAGACAGTATTAGAGATAACGCAACCTTGCCTTTACACTTTGAACCACGTTTGCCCAATTATCATATTGACAAAGAAGGTTTAGATATAGCTTTCAAAGAAATGGCAAACGACCTGAGCGAAGAAGACCGAAACAAACTCAGTCAGAAAGCGGCTAACATGGCAGTATTTTTAAAATCGCCCGAACGAGTTACTACTATTGTTGCCGACATTGTAGAACATTTCAAAGCACACGTTGAACCTGAAGGATTAAAAGCGATGATTGTAACGCCTGATCGTTACGCATGTGTGCAATACAAAGAAGAACTAGACAAACTGATTAGCCCCGAAGCCAGCGAAGTGGTAATCAGTTCATCTGCCAATGATGATTTTGATTTTAAGCAAAAGTGGGCAATGGACAAAGACAAACAGGAAAAAGTGGTTGAGAAATTCAATGATGCCGATTCGCCTTTGAAATTCTTGATTGTAACAGCAAAACTATTGACAGGTTTTGATGCACCCATTTTGCAAACCATGTATTTAGACAAGTCGCTGAAAGACCATACGCTATTGCAAGCGATATGCAGAACTAACCGACTTTTCCCAAATAAAACTTTCGGAAGAATTGTAGATTACTTTGGAGTATTTGACGATACAGCAAAAGCCCTTGCATTTGATGAAGAGAGTGTAAAATTGGTTATTAGCAACTTACAAGAACTGAAAGACAAATTGCCTGAATGGATGGAAAAATGCTTAACCCATTTTGCAGGTGTGGACAGAACAATTTCAGGTTTTGAAGGATTATCAAAGGCACAAGACTGCATAAATACAAACGAAAAACGGGATATCTTTGCAAAAGATTTCAGCAGCTTGACAAAGCTGTGGGAAGCATTATCTCCAGACCCAGTTCTTAACCAATTTGAGAAAGATTACAAATGGTTATCGCAGGTTTATACTTCTGTTAAACCATCATCAGACGACAACGGAAGACTTTTGTGGCATGCATTGGGTGCACAGACAACAGCTTTGATTCATGAGCACATTCATGTTTCAGGCATCAACCACGACATGGACGAAATGATTTTGAATGCAGAAGTGATTGACGATTTGATGAATAAAAAAGACCCGAAACAAGCAGAAAAGGTTTTAAAAATTCTCATCAGCCGACTAAACAAACATGGTAACAATCCAACATTCAAACGACTTAGTGAAAGACTCGAAACTATACGTGATAAGGCAGAGAAAGGTCTTATAAGTTCCATTGACTTTATTAAAGAACTTTGCCAATTAGCCAAAGAGACACTTCAAGCAGAGAAAGGCTTTGAACCAGTTGAAGAACAAAAAAATGCTAAAGCTGCATTGACAGACTTGTTTTTAGAGCTTAAAACAGACACGACCCCTGCTATAGTTGAACGTATCGTTAACGACATTGACGAAATAGTAAGAGTGATTCGTTTTGACGGTTGGCAAAACTCTACAGTTGGCGAAAGAGAGGTAAAAAGGGAATTACGTAAGGTACTTTGGACTAAGTATCAAATTAAAGACGAAGACTTATTTAATAGAGCGTACGACTATATTGAGTATGTTCACTTAAGTGTGTCAAATTGTAAATTTAGACACATGAAAGAAGAAAAAGTACCTTTTGACTTTGAAGCGTTTGCGAAGCAAGCGGCAGAAGATTTAAAAGCGGGTAAGCCCATGGTAGGAAAAGATGGGATATTTACCCCGTTATTAAAGCGTTTGATAGAAGCATCGCTGGAAGGCGAACTGGATGCCCATTTAGATCAGACCCGTAAGCCTGCAAAGAATCGTCGTAATGGGCGCAGTACAAAAAATCTACAAAGTCCATTGGGAGGCTTTGAGATTTTTTCTCCCCGTGATCGTAATTCAACCTTTGAGCCTCAGATTGTAGAGAAGCGCCAACACAAGATTACGAGTGATATTGATGCGCAGATTTTGTCTTTGTATGGTCGAGGAATGAGTTACAGTGATATCCAACAGCATCTATCAGAGATGTATGGATTAGAAGTATCAGATGGAACGATCAGTGCGATTACCGACCGGATCATCCCTCAGATTAAAGAATGGCAAAATCGTCCTTTAGAGAGCATATATCCTGTTATTTGGTTGGATGCGATGCATTTTAAGGTGAGGGATAATGGGGTGGTAAAAACCAAAGCTATCTACTCCATTCTTGCAGTTAACTGTGATGGAGAAAAGGAAGTGATCGGTATTTATTTTGGAGATCATGAGTCCAGTACATTTTGGCGCCAGGTATTACATGAGCTGAAGATGCGTGGTATAGAGGATATCTACATTGCTTGTATCGATAATCTTAAAGGTTTTGCTCAAGCAATAGAAGATATTTTCCCGCTTACTGACGTACAGTTGTGTCTGGTTCATCAGATGCGTAACTCCATGAAGTACATATCGGATAAGGATATCAAGCCCATGGTGAGGGATCTAAAGAAAGTCTATAAGTCCCTCAATGCAGATATGGCCTTATATCACCTACAGGAAGCTGAAAAAGTTTGGGGTGCCAAATATGCGATTGTCTTTAAAAGTTGGCATCATAACTGGGACCGACTCACCAACTTCTTCAAATATCCACCAGCTTTAAGAAGACTTATTTACACAACGAACCCAATTGAAAGCTATCATCGCATGATCAGAAAAGTGACCAAAACTAAAGGAGCCTACACTTCTGAAGATGCCATCGTAAAACAAATCTACCTTGCTACCATGAATGCTCAAACCAAATGGAATGGAACTATATTTGCTTGGACTTCAATAAGAATTGACCTGTCAGATTATTTTAAAACCCGATTTAATAACTGACACACTTAATTGAACACTCCCCTATATTAAGCAATATTACTAAGATAGCTTCCAAATACTAGTCAACATTTGGAAAACTGCAAAACTTTCCAAATGTCACCCTGCTAACCCAGCCCCTTCTCCTCCATCCACTTCCCTCTCCCCCAACCCTTAATCACATGCTTCTCACTATGATAAGAAGAGCGTACCAATGGACCGCTTTCTACATAGTCGAAACCGAGGTCGTAGCCGATTTCGCGGAGTTCGGCGAATTCGTCGGGGTGTACAAAACGTTGTACGGGTAGATGTTTTTTGGTGGGTTGGAGGTATTGTCCGAGGGTGAGTACATCGCAGCCTACATTTACGAGGTCTTTCATGCTTTGTACCACTTCTTCTTTGGTTTCACCAAGGCCAAGCATCATGCCCGTTTTGGTGCGCATTCCACCTTCTTTGAGTATGCGTAATACGTCCAGACTTCTATGGTATTTCGCCTGTACCCTTACCTGCCGGGTGAGACGTTCCACCGTTTCCATATTATGGCTTACCACCTCGGGGGCTGCATCAATGATGCGTTGTACCTGATCAGCATTGCCCTTGAAGTCAGGGATTAATGTTTCGAGGGTGGTATCGGGATTGAGGTTTTTTACGGCTTTGATGGTATTGTACCAGATGATGGAGCCACCATCTTTCAGTTCATCACGATCCACACTGGTGAGTACCGCGTGTTTTACTTTCATCAGGTGAATGGCTTCTGCTACACGCTGGGGTTCATCCCAATCTACGGGTGCGGGTCTGCCGGTAGCTACGGCACAGAAGCCACAGCTGCGGGTACATACATTTCCGAGAATCATGAATGTGGCCGTGCCTTCACCCCAGCATTCGCCCATATTCGGACAATTGCCACTCTCACAAATGGTATGCAGTTTATGGGTATCTACTAAACCACGAACGTGTTTATAGCTTTCGCCAATCGGTAATTTCACACGAAGCCAAGATGGCTTTTGTATTTTGGAACTGGTAGGATCTACTTTCGCAACTACTGGTAACTCTTGCATGTACGCCTCTTTTTAAAGGCAGTTTCCGAACCCGGACTGCCACTCACTATGAAACAACAAAAATAGGTCACTTTCGTTTACCAAAAGTGAGGGCGACATAGGCGTTGAAAAAGAATGATTTTTCAGGGTTTAGCAGTAAAATGGGCATTTTTTGGGAATAGTATTCGGCATTCAATCCCACTTCAAGGGCTGAGAGTACTTCATTGTATCGACCATAATCAAAACGCAGCGCTGTTCTTACGTGAGCACCGGGTACAAATTTCATTTCGCCAAAGCCCTTGGTAATTCCGCCCCTGCCTAAGATAATGTTGGGATCGAGGAATAGATTATCGTTATTATCGTATTTGATCTGCTCCTGACGGTTAGTAGTGGGGTCCTGGATCTCGATATAATAGGGTTTTAGCATGCCTGCTGTTAATCCACCCCCATAAATGGCAGAAACAGCTACCCCATTTTTATTGCCTTTACCACCGATCAAACGCTGTTCTCCAAAACCGAGTTTCAGGTTATAGAAATTATTGCGTTTTCCATAGATATAACTGGAAACAATGAGGAATCCACCCGAGGCGCTGATGGTGGGTACTTTTTCTTCTTTGGGATGTTTGTGTTCACCCAATTCGATCCACCATAAACTGGTTTTATTGATGGTTTTGTATTTTCCTCTTTCGTAGAACATACCCCATCCATCGGTATTGAATTTAAAACCGAATGCACCTTGTTTGTTATAGATCAGGGCACCTTCTTCTTCTTGTTTGATCAGTTGATTGATCTTCTCCTTTCTCTCTGCCTTTTTCCGGGCTTTCTCCAATTGAGCGGGCGATTGCTGTGCAACAACAGCCATTGAACTCAGGAGACCCACAACGATGAATAGCTTCTTCACTTCCATTTGATTTGTTACTTGTAAATTTATGGCAAAAATGACGCAATGACTTCACAAATTATTTATAAAGGTGAATTACGTACCATCGCTACCCATTTACAGAGTGGCACCAGTATTGAAACCGATGCTCCTACTGATAACCAGGGTAAAGGTGAACGCTTCTCACCCACTGATCTTGTCGCCACTGCCCTCAGTGCCTGCATGGTAACCACCATGGCCATTAAAGCTCGCACCCTTAACATCGACCTAGATGGCACCCGTGTAGACACCACCAAAATCATGTTGAGTGACCCTCGCAGAATCGGTAAGATCATCGCCCATGTCTATTTTCCACCCACCCTCCAACTCGACGACAAAACCAAAGACCTCCTAGAACGCACCGCCAGGACTTGTCCTGTGGAGCGAAGCCTTCATCCGGAGATGGAGTTGGATATGAAGTTTTATTGGTAAATAGGTGTAAGCTTCACGCTACAAGCTGCAGGCTACACGCTTGATTTTTCGTAGGATTCAGCATTCTTCATTCCTATTGGAAATCTCATCACTTGCAGCGTGCAGCTTGCAACTTGCAGCTCTTTCCCTTGATTCATCCCCTCAACAATCTGTTGCCTACACTACACTCTAAACATCTTTTATTAACACAATATTGGGTGTGAAGTTCGAGGAGGGATTGGGTGTCGAGGGCGCTACGGTTCGCGATGCCGGTGGATTTCCAGTAGCGTGTGATCTTGTTTTGCTCGGGTGCTAATTGGTAGAGCCAGTGGAGTACTTTTTCTTTTTGTTGGGTATTGCCTTTTTCTTGTCCGTATGCAAATAATATTGGCACCACCACATTGATCATCAGATGGAGTAACATTTGTTGTCCAACAAAACGCGGCTCTTGCGATACGGGCTCATCAAAAACGAAATGCGTATTCCAATAGTGACCGGCTTTTGTCTGGAATAATCGCATCAATTCCTCAATGCTGTTGACTTGTCTGACCTGATCCAACAAATGTTCGCGCTGATGAAGCAACATCGCCAATTGCGCTAAACGAATGGTGGGAAAAGAGGCAGGACGCATACGCAGAAAGACCGGACCGCCATCAACAGTATCCAATGCATATTTCTTTTTCAGGTGTTGATGATTGCGCAACAAGGTTTTGGCATAAGCGTCTTTCAAACCCGTATGTATCATTTTGGCTTGTCCGAATAAGAGTGCTTCTATTTCATCCAGATGATGACGATGTCTTTTCACTACGGCATATGGAATGGATTTGGCAACTCGTTCAAAAAAAGCCGCATTGATTTTGGATCCGAAACCTGCTGCCAGTTGCCACCAGAACACTTCATCCCAATGACCCTGGTTTTGTTGTAATAACTGAATGATCTGTTGTGATTTTCTTTCGAGTCTTTCTACCATCAATCTTTCTTTCCATGCAAACCATGCCAATTCATTCAATACCGGCAGATGATGATGACAGGCTATTACGCTGATCGTTTGCATCATACCGGTATAACGCTCCAGCAATAAAGCAGATACCCGATTTTCTAAAACCAGTACAGGTATATGTGCCGGTGTGGCGCCATCATCTGTCCATACCACATGTAAAATCACATTGTTATAATGGGTGTCACCGGAATGTTTGTGCCGATGCCAGTCGGATGAGAGAATATGTAATTCAATATGTCCGGCCAAGATGGTTTGTCCGATTCGGATTCGTGCAGCAGAAAAATCAGGTCCCTGATGGGTATTCAAAGTGCCGGGATGCAGTATTTGCAAAGGTTCACCGGATGTGGTTTGCAAATGTTGTTGTTGATAATATTGAAACTGCCAGATGTATTGTAATAAGCGTTCATTCATGATGCAGGTTTTGCCTGAAAAATAAATGCGTCGCTATTGCGGTTTCTACCTGATTTTATTTTTGGATGCGTTCCAATAGTTGCACTACCCTACTCACGGGTAATCCCATAACGTTGTAGAAATCGCCTTTGATTGCATGAATGCCAACTACGCCGATCCATTCCTGTATGGCATAGGCTCCGGCTTTATCGTAGGGCTGGTATTTATCGACATAAAAACGGATCTGCTCTTCTGTCAAAGCATGAAAGACCACTTCTGTAATGTCTGAAAATGCATGTTCTTCTTCGCCATTCATCAACACCACTCCTGTAATGACACGATGTGTTTGTCCGGATAATTTCTTTAAAATATCTATTGCATCATTTCTATCCACCGGTTTTCCGATCACTTCCTCATTCAATACCACAATCGTATCTGCAGCCAATATCCAACGCTGATCATTTGCGTCCAATTGTTCCCCAATCACTTTCGCTTTGTTTCGTGCAATATGAACCGGCACTTCTACCATCGACAAGCTTGCAGGAAATGTTTCATCGGTTGGTTGTACAATCACTTCAAAAGGTATCTCTGCCCACTCGAGAAGCATTTTTCTGCGTGGGGATTGGGAGGCGAGGATGATGGGGCGGGGTGATCGGGTCATCGGGTCATCGGGTTATCGGGTACTGGGTGCAAGGTACTAGGTGCTAGGTTGTCAATGCCTAAAATACGTTGACCGTTTTTAAACTTGGATTAATATTATTGATTTGGTCTCCTATTAAGATCTGATGATTTTTCTGATACTGTTGATTTATATTGTTTTCGATGCAAAAATCATTGGATTTTAATAGGGTGCTGTCGGCAGACAATTGTTCTTCAAAAGCAACAGGTGTACTTTTTTTCAGTGACTTATGTGGTCTCACGGTATTGTAATTATAGACTGCTCTTTGGGTCATGTTTACTAAGGAGGAATAATTCATCGGGTTGTAACCTTTAAGGTACTGATTCTTAATCGTTCCATTGATCCTTTCTGCATTAGGGTTTTCATAGGCCATTTCACACATACTATTCTTCAGTTTATCTTTTGTAAACTCCAAAAATGCCTTAGAATAATATTGACCTCCTCCATCAGAATGAAAAATGAGTGTTGAAGGCGGGCAACGATCTTTAACTGCCATCTGCAGAGCTGGTAGGCTTGTTTGTTCGGTTGTCAGAGATTCACTTACATTATAACCGACTATTCTTCTGGAGAATAAATCGATAATAAAGGTTAAGTAGTAGAACCTGTCTCCAATCTGATAATAGGTGATATCACTGCTCCAAGCTTGGTTGATATAGGTAAACTCCACACCCGCTACTAAGTTGGGGAATCTTATCACTCCGTTACTATCTGTTGTTCTTTTATATGCCTTGCTTTTTTCTAATTTAAACCCGTTTTCAAAGCATAGTTTTTCAAACCGATCCCTGCCTATATTCGATGGCCGAAGTATCCAATACAGTTGCCTAGCAGCTACTCCGGGATGCTCATTACGTAATTCGGCGATAATGGGCAATAACAACAGTTCTTCCCCTCGCTGAGAAAGCTGTCGATTCATCTTTTGATGAAAGGACTGCTTTGTATAACCTATATATCGATATACCTCGTTCATTTTGTATCGGTGGGCTTTTCTATGCTCCCAGAACCAGATGAGTGTTGACCAGAACGTTTTTTTTTAAAGTCAATGCCGTATTGCTCCGAAGCTTTTTGCATTTGCTTCTCCAAAAATTCTACCTCAAACTGCTTTTGACCTAACAGCTGCTCCAGTTCTGCAATATGTCGCTTCAAAGATTCGATCTTTGTAGTATCACTTGCGGATTCAACGACCATTTTTACCCCTTTTTTTCGCATAACCGAATATCGGTATATCCATTTGTATACTGATGTCGCACTTACAGCGTATTGCCTGCAAACCTCCGCAATTGTACTCACCCTCTTTTCTATTTCCTCCACCTTCTTACGCTTGAACTCCTCACTAAAATAACGCGCCTGACGCTCTGTTGACGTCAACTTTAACTGATCTACTCTTGCCATCTTTGATCGTTTTTGAGTTAAAAATTTATTCAAAAACGGTCAACATATTTCAGGCTACCACAGGTTATTGGTGATCGGGTGATCGGGTAATCAGGTTATCAGGGTTATCATTTTCTATTGTTTTACTATGGACTATTGACTATAAACTATTTGCTATGACCTATAAGCCATGAACTATCTGCCATGGACCATCAACCATGGACCACTCACTCATATAGCCTGAAAAACAACATCGACAAGATACCGGTTAGCATCACAAATTTAATGACGGTGCTGAGACGATGGAAATCGGCGGGGGTGTTGGATTTGAATAGTTTGGTTAAGATCCAGATGAGGGGTGCGATGATGGCGATCAAGCAATACAAAGCACTATGCCACCAGCCCATGGGTAATACATAAAATTGTAAGATCACCAGTGCGGCAATCAATACTACTAACCATACGGCTACAAATAATTTAGCTGCATTCACACCCCATACAATCGGCAGGGTTCTGCAGCCATATCTTCTGTCTCCTTCTATGTCTTCCATGTCTTTGACTACTTCACGGATGAGTGAGATCACAAAAGCAAAAGAAGCATATAAGATGGTTAGACGAAAGAAACGCACTTCTGAATGTCCTACAGATAGTAAATGTTTGATCTGTAAAGGTTGTTTGGAAAAGAACAAGATCAATATCACCCAAGCCGTAAGCAGTGATATCACCACATTACCTACCAATAATTGCTTCTTGAAATTGGTGGAATAAAACCATAACAATAAAATACTTCCCATGTTTGCTAATACCAGATGCCAGTACAAGGAAACGGGTAATGCATAGACCGTAAAAAATAATCCCAGCATACTGAGTAATAAGTGCCAGAAAATAACCCAGCGCCTGTTGATGACTGTATTGACTACTACTTTATCGGGTTTATTGATTTGATCAATATTCAGATCGAAATAATCATTGATGATATTACCTGCTGCTGCAATAAAAACAGAAGCCATTACAATGAACCAAAATTGTAATCGGGCAGCTGTTTCATCCGCACCATAAATGCGCTCATAGATACAGTACTCAAACAATAATTGAGTAAGTATGATGAACACCATATTGGGCCATCGAATGAGTCGTAAAAAAGCGCTGAGTAATTTCAAAAGAAAAAATTATACTACAAGATAAGTAATGCTGCACTGATTGCAGGTAAACAAACTATTATTTCGATGGAACGCTGGTATCTTCTCCCCAATCGTTTCGCAGTTTCAGCACTTTCTCAATCACATCACGCGCACATCCCATGCCTCCTGCCAGATGTGAGATATAGATAGACTTGTCTTTGATTTCTTGTGCTGCATCCGCCGGACAAGCAGGCAAACCTGCCAGTTGCATTACGTCCAGATCAGGAATATCATCACCCATGTACAATACTTCCTTCTTGGGAATTTGGTGTTGAGCTAAATAATCAGCGAGGATTTGTTGTTTGTTATGCGCTTTCATCCACACTTCTGTAACACCCAACTTATTCAATCGCTCTTTTACTTCCGGTGAATCTCCGCCGGAGATGATCAATACCCGATAACCTCTTTTGATGGCAAGTTGTAATGCATAACCATCTTTGATGTTCATTTTTCTAGCCATTACGCCATTGGGTAATACTAACAATGTTCCATCTGTTAGTACACCGTCTACGTCGAAGACAAATGTGGTGATATGTTGAAAGGTATTAAGCATTATTCTTTTTTTATTTCGGCTGCCCTTTTAGATGAGCTGTTTTAACCCAAAGTATCATTCCCAAAAGGTTACTCTCCGTTTACTTTTTTGCATGTCTGCCGCTAGGCAGGTCTTGACACCCTCCAGAGGCGGGCGAGCAAAAAAGTAACAAAAAAAGTCAAGGCTCTAGAAAAAAAGCTAAAATTTTCTTCGTTACGCTACAATGGATGAAGTCTAAAGCCCATCATAAAATAGTAATGCAACAAATCAATAATTCAGCTTTTGTACTAAGCCCAGCATCATCCATTGCTTAACGCTCCACTACGAAAATTTCTTAACGCTTTTTTTCTAAGGCCGGGAAATCAAACTATGAAAAGGTGATTTTTATTTTTGATTGTCTCTCCACTCATATACCCAAGCACTTTGGATCATTTCGAGATGTCCTTCGTTGCTTTCTTCACGCTTTCCTTCGAAATTAGGTATTTGCAGGATCCATTCCAGCAGGTCTGTGAAACGTATGCGATAGATTTTACTTTCGGTAAAATCATCACCAAAACGTTCATACAATTTCATGGCTATATCTTCATGATCTGCCCAATGTATTGGAGGTTCAAAATGGCTCATAGTAAGTTTGACTTTTAAGGATTGTGTCACACTCCAACAATCAATCCAGTTTATTTTGATAACTTTTTTTTCGCTCAGGCCGCTGGGCCCCGTCCCTGTTACTCCGCCTCAGGCGGACATTGGCCTCTGATCAAATCTCCGCCGCGGCGGATGATTTGATCTGTCTTCGCTACCTCGACACCGACCCCAATGAGACCCGTCCACAGGGACTGATTAAGAATGATCATTTTTATCCCACCTCAGTACTCAGTATTCACTATTGACAATTCACAATTCACTATTCACCCAAAAACTGTGTCTGATCCGGCAACGTCACTTCGATCTCACCTGATCCATCTTGTAATACACATTGACAACCCAATCTGGAGTTCAGTCTGGGGTTGATGGCGCGATCGATAAAATCTTCTTCTTTATCACTCAATTCTTCCAAATGCTCCATTCCTTTTTCAACGTATACATGACAAGTACTGCAAGCACAAACTGCCCCACAGTTATGATGTAATTCGATACCATTATCCAGACAAACTTCCAATAAACTTTGATCAGGTTCAATACCTGTTAAAGTAACGGGCTCCAGTCCTTTCTGTTCAAATTTTACCTTAATAGTGTACATATCGGTTCCGTTTGGAGTGCAAAAGTATCTCAAATCAGTTTCTTTGCGACAGCAAATCTGCTTTTTAGTCACGAATCACGGAATTTTCCTGCTAAAAACTACTGATGACCGAATTTATGGAGGATACTTTGGGTCATTTCATCATATATTTTCAACAAAACAGGCTCATCTGCCAATAAGGATCGGTGTTTTTCTATCGTTATACGGTCACCTCTGAATGCCGGTCCGGCCTGTACATTTTGAGGATGCTCAGTTTTGATTTGTTCAATCACCCCTTCTATCAATGGATAAAACCATGAAAATTGGATCTCTTGTTCCTGACTATAATCTGCTGCCAGATGGTATAAATGATTGGTGAAATTGGAAGTGATGGCGGCGATCAAGTGCATCTTTAATCGTTTGGCATCATCTGCTTCATGTACCTGATCGGATATACTACCGGCCAGCTCACGAATGACCTGTAATGACTTTTGATTGTTGGCGTCGATCATGATGGCACATGTGCCTAAAGTTGGCATATGAGTACGGATCATTTTCATCGGCCATAATACGCCATACTGTTCCGCAGCACCCTGCAATACCTCTTTTGATACTGCCCCTGCTGCATGTACCAATACCCCCTTCTTGATAATTAGTTGTTGCGCTAGTTCCTGAATGGATCGGTCACTGACAGACAGCAAAAACAGATCCGCTTCCTGTGGTAAAGCATTCATATGGTCAACAGCAACCGTTCCCAATTCATCCGCCAACAGTCGGGCTTTTTCGGGATGTCTGTTCCAGATGGCTTTGATGGCATGATTGGCTTGTTTGAGCGTTCTTCCCAATACCGTTCCTACATTACCGGCTCCTATCAGTACGACGTCCATATCTTTATATTATGGAAATGAAATTAGCACAAAGAGTTGTGATCGGCTACTATAAAACCAAACTACGTACCATCGGCTTGGTTTCTCCGCGGATGGCTGCGGAACAGGCTTTTAAAATATTCTGTACACCCTATACCAAAGGCGTCCATCAAAAAGAGCCGCTTGTTTTTCACAAAGCACATCCCCAAACTTTTAGATTTGAAGATTTAGAGATCAAGGGGTTTCAGTGGATACCCGAAAAACCCAATGGACAGAAAGTATTGGTGGTGCATGGTTTCAGTAGTTATGGTTATAAGTTTGAGAAATATGTGCAACCCTTATTAGCCACCGGATTTGAAGTTTTCATGTTCGATGCACCCGCTCATGGTTTGAGTGAAGGGAAAATCATCAATGCACTCATTTATAAAAAATTCTTAGCATCGATCGATCAGCGATTCGAGAAAATGGATGCTTTTATCGCCCATTCTCTGGGTGGACTCGCCACTTCCCTGTTGGCAGAGGAGCTAGAAGGAAAAAGAAAACTGGTATTGATCGCTCCGGCCACAGAAACCAGAACGGCTGTACAGGGGTTTTATAAGATGTTTAAGATTAAAGAGCCGGTTCGACAGGAATTTGAGCAGATGATTGAACGTATGACCGGCAAAACCATGGATCATTTTTCGATCACCCGAGTGATGAGAAATATCCAGCTACCCGTTTTATGGATCCATGATCAGCAAGATCGTATTTGTCCGTATACCGATACTTTACCTGTTCAAAAAGAAGGGCATCCGCATATTCGTTTTTATATCACGGAAGGATTAGGGCATAACAAAATCTATCGAGATCAGCAGGTGATTAAACATGTTATTGGCTTTTTAACAGAGGGATCTGAATACTCAGTAAAACGTGGTTGATGGAACACAGATTTTCATGATTGATCATGATAGATCATGAGAATCATGAAAATCCGTGTTCCATTAAAGTTCTCCGCTACGAAACTGATGGATGGGCCGCAGATTTTTTATGATTGTTATGATTTACGTGGATAGCGCTCTTCTATCATCATCTATCTTAAAAATCTGCGGCCCATACTCCTCCTTTATACGCTCCCAGCGTCACCTCTTACCTCTGAGACGCTTTATATCAGGAGAAAATACCCCGTAAAAACTCCTGATTTTGTGCACATTTTTTGTGTTTTCATGGTTTCACCTAATATTGCAGGGTAGCGAGGCCTGATTTTATACCATATATATAGGTATGAAACAGGTGGATTTACCTACAAATGATGACAAATTAAAGTCTGTCTCAGGGCAGAAACGGAACTGTACATGGCAAAGAATTTATTGATTGTTGAGTCTCCGGCAAAGGCCAAAACCATTGAAAAAATCCTCGGATCTGATTTTGAGGTGAAGAGTTGTTATGGTCATATCCGGGATCTGGAAAAAGATGATATGGGTATTGATGTCAACAATCAATACCAACCCCGCTATATTGTACCCGAGGATAAAGAACGTGTCGTTAAGGAATTGCGTCAGTTGGCTAAAAAAGCGGATGAAGTATGGCTGGCATCGGATGAGGACCGTGAAGGAGAAAGTATCAGCTGGCACCTGGCCGAAGTACTGGGCTTGGATCCTAAAACCACCAAACGTATTGTTTTCCATGAGATCACTGCCCCGGCCATTAAAAAAGCAGTAGCGCAACCCCGTTTCATCAATATGGATCTGGTAAATGCCCAACAGGCACGTAGAATCCTGGATAGATTGGTGGGTTTTGAATTAAGTCCGGTTTTGTGGCGCAAGATCGGTATGCAGCGTAGCCTGAGTGCCGGTAGGGTTCAGAGTGTGGCTGTGAGATTGATTGTGGAACGCGAAAGAGAGATCAATCAATTTGTACCTGAGAGCAGTTATAAAATTGAAGCGCTTTTTGCAGCGAAAGATATCAATCAACGTGATGTTACTTTCAAAGCCGAAGGACCTTCCAAGATCAGCACCCAACAAACTGCTTCAGATTTTCTGAAGAGTTGTAAGAATGCCAATTATAAGGTCATTGATGTTACCGTTAAGCCGGCCAAACGTACCCCCGCAGCTCCCTTTACTACTTCTACTCTTCAACAGGAAGCTTCACGTAAACTGGGCTATGGGGTGAGTAAGACCATGTTGCTGGCTCAGAAACTGTATGAAAGCGGTAAGATCACTTATATGCGTACAGACAGTATCAATTTGAGTGATACTGCTATGGCTGATATTCGAAAAGAAGTGGAGAGTAGTTATGGAAATGATTATTATCAGCCTCGCAAATACAAAAACAAAAATGAAAGTGCACAGGAAGCTCACGAAGCCATCCGCCCCACTTACATGAATAACAGAACGGTGGCTGATGAAGATACACGCAGACTCTATGAACTCATCTGGCGTAGAACCATTGCTTCTCAAATGAGTGATGCTGAATTTGAAAAGACCGTTGCTAAAATTTCCATTTCCACCAATAATGATACTTTGAGTGCTACAGGTGAAGTGATGAAGTTTGATGGTTTCTTAAAAGTATATCTCGAAGGAAAAGATGATGAAGATGAAGATGATACCGAAGGTATCCTTCCTCCATTGGCTGCCGGACAAGTACTCAACTTCCGCGAGATGACGGCTACAGAAAAGTTCACACGTCCGGCACCACGCTATACAGAAGCTTCATTGGTGAAAAAGCTGGAGGAATTGGGTATTGGTCGTCCCTCTACCTACGCTCCTACGATCTCTACGATTATCAAAAGAAATTATGTAGAGAAACGCGATAAAGAAGGTGTGAAGAGAGAAGTGAATGTATTGCGACTCACCCAGCAACAAGAACTGGAAAAAGAAATTCTCACTGAAAATACCGGTGCTGAAAAAGGCAAACTGTTTCCTACTGACTTAGGTATGGTGGTAACAGATTTTCTGAAACAACATTTCGGTAAAGTGATGGACTTCGGTTTCACTGCCCGTATTGAACAAGAGTTTGATGAAATCGCTGCCGGTAAAACACGCTGGAGCAGCATGATTGATGAGTTCTATAAACCTTTCCATGAGAACATCGAGCACACGCTCGAAAATGCAGAGAGAGCCAAAGGTGAAAGAGAATTGGGTGTGGATGAAGAGACCGGTAAAAAAGTCATTGCCAGAATGGGACGTTATGGTCCGATGGTACAGATTGGTCATGCTGAAGATGAAGAGAAGCCTCGCTTCGCTAAACTGAAAGCCAATCAAAGTATTGAAACCATTACTTATGAAGAGGCGATGGAACTGTTCTCTTTACCGCGTGTATTGGGTACTTATGAAGACCAAGAATTATCTGTGAATATCGGACGCTTTGGTCCTTATATTAAATTAGGAGATCAGTTCATTTCCATCCCCAAAGGCGAAGACTTGCATACCATTGAACTGGATCGTGCCATTGAACTACTAAAAGAAAAACAACAAGCGGATGCGCCGGTTGCATTTTATAATGAACTGCCGGTGACTAAGGGCAAAGGACGTTTCGGTCCGTTTATCAAATGGAATGATATGTTCATCAACATTCCTAAGGCTTATGATTTCGATAACCTTACACAGGAAAATATCAACGAGTTGATCGAGAAGAAAATGGAGAAAGAAGCCAATCGCTTCATTCAACAATGGCCTGCTGAAAAGATCAGCATTGAAAATGGTCGTTGGGGTCCATTCATCCGTTTCAATAAAAAGATGTTGAAGATGGGGCGTAAAGCCAATGGAGAAAAATATACTGCTGAAGAACTTGCTACCATTGAACTAGAACCCATCAAACAAATGATCGAAGCGCAGGTACCGAATGCTTTTGCGAAGAAAGTTGCGAAGAAAGCGGTGAAGAAGGCTGCGCCGAAGAAAGCTGCGAAGAAGAAGTAGGTGATCGGGTAATGGGGTAATCAGGTAATCAGGTTATCGGGTGATTGGGTGATCGGGAGGGAATATTGGGGATAGATTTATCTTCCTTTATTGGCACTATAAAAAATAGAGGGGTACATTTTTGATGTATCCCTCTATTTTTTTAAAACCCATTACCTGATTACCCGATAACCTGATCTCCTGATAACCCCTAAGGTCTCCCCATCTGACGCAGAAACCTTACGTGTGCTACCACTGCTTTACGCATGGTGGGGTATTCGATGTATTGTAATTGGTATTCCCTGCACACATTACGAACGATCTCACTGATGGCGGGATAGTGTACATGTGATATTTTTGGGAAGAGGTGATGTTCAATTTGAAAATTCAGTCCACCTACCAACCAGCTTACCAATTTATTCTTGGTTGCGAAATTGGCTGTGGTTTTGATTTGGTGGGCGGCAAATTCATCAGGCAGTTTATTGGTATCAATATCTGCGATGGGGAATTCAGTATGTTCTACCGTATGGGCTAACTGGAATACGATACTTAACACAAAGCCTGCAAAGAAGCTCATGATAATGAACCCGATCATCCAATATAACCAACCTACTGTTGCAATAGGAAGAACGATGAACACGATAGCATGATATACTTTCACACCCCAGAATTCTACATGATCATTCCAATTCATTTTTTTCAAAGGAACGGAACCGATCTTACGGGAGAAATATTTTTTGTAGTCAGCAAAGAAAATCCAGAATACATACAATAACATGTACAATATCCAGAAATACACGTGCTGAAACTTGTGTACTTTATAATGCTTTTGTGTAGGCGCCATTCGCATCAAGATACCTACCTCGATATCATCATCTACCCCATCTACATTCGTGAAGCTGTGGTGAATCATGTTATGCTTCATATTCCACATAAAGTGATTAGCGCCCAACATACTGATTGACGAAGCCGCAATGCGGTTCATCCATTTGTTGGTGCTGAAACTACCATGACTACCATCATGCATGACGTTGAATCCGATAGCGGCTACGAGTCCGCCTAAAATGATACATTCAAGTACCGCTAGGTACCAAACGGGTGTCATTAAAGTGAGATGTAAATACACCAGAATAAACGCAATGACCATGATGATGGCTTTTGTAAAAAGCTTGGGAGTTCCGGTAGCCGGAATACCTCTTTCATCAAAATACTGCTGAACTCTTTTCTTTAATTCTGTGTGAAGCGATTGTTTAACCGAGGGAAACTTGGGGGTGGTGACCTGTGACATGAGAATACTAAAAAATGATAATCAACAAAATAACAATAATTCTTTTACACTTCACTGTTAAAACCTGTTTTTTACGAAACTGTGGCATTCAACGACGAAACTGCGTCAATATTATTCTACAAAAGACTGACATTTCCACAGGCACTGAATAACTTGTTATTGACAAATACAAGGATTTTAATTTAGTTTGATAGTATAAAGGATAGGAATAGTACCATAGCTATGCAGGAAACAAAGGAAATACACGCATTATTTACCTTGATAGACGACCCCGATGAGGAAGTCTACTCTACCATCTCTGAGAAAATCGTTGAATACGGCAAGGGTATTATCCCCAACTTGGAACATTTATGGGAAACCACGCCCAGTGAAGATGTTCAGGAAAGGATTGAAATGATCATTCATAAACTTCATTTCACAGATCTGTGCAATGATTTTACCGCATGGAAGAACAGTGCTTATCATGACCTTCTGTTTGGCGCTTTACTGGTTTCGAAATTTCAGTATCCTGATTTACAAACCAGTCCTGTTTTAGAAGAGATCGAAAAAATCAGAAGAAATATCTGGTTGGAGTTGAATAGTTTTCTCACACCACTGGAACAAGCTAATGTACTCTCTAGCATCTTATACAATTACTGTAATCTGAAAGGTTCGGAGATCAATTATGAAAAACCGGATGAATTCTTTTTACATAAAGTATTGGAAAGCAAAAAAGGGAATACACTTTCCAATGGATTGATCTATCAAATTTTGTGTGATCAGTTAGATATCAATGCAAGGATCATCAATATTCCCAAGCAATGCATCATTGCATTTTTCCACTCCGACTTTGATCCTATTTTGCATCCCGGACATCCACAAGAAAAAATACATTTCTATGTAGATGCTACTACCGGACAAGCTTTTTCACATGCAGATATCGAGAGTTATTTCAAAAGAATATCTGTACCTCCTGTTGCTTCTTATTTCAAACCACAATCAGACAAGCGTCTCATTCAACAATTACTGGAAGAAGTTGCCAAATGTTTTGACAGTCCGGTGAATGCTTATAAGCATGCGGAATTGATGCAGTTGGCGGGGTTGTTGGAGGAGTAGGGTTATCAGGTTATCAGGTTATCAGGTTATCAGGTTATCAGGTTATCAGGTTATCAGGTTATCAGGTGAAAACTGACTTGTGAAATGCCTTATTGTGTTTACAACTATTTTTTTTCCCGATCACCCGATTACCTGATAACCCAATCACCCCTACCCCAACACCGCTTCCAAACTAATCGCCATATTATACGCTTTGCTCACAGGACAATTGGCTTTGGCGTCGGCGGCGCATTCTTGAAATTTTTCTGGTGAGATACCGGGTACTTTGGCGGTGAGTTGTAAATGAGAAGAAGTGATCACTCCATCTTCCAAAGTGATGGTGCATTTTGTTTCGAGTGATTCGGGTGTAAAGCCTGCAGCACCTAATACAAAACTTAACTTCATCGTAAAACAACCGGCATGAGCGGCTGCCATGAGTTCTTCCGGATTGGTACCTACCCCTTCTGCAAATCTTGAGTTGAATGAATATTGTGTTTGGTTTAATGTGGTGCTTTGTGTGGTTAAATGACCATTACCTTCTTTTCCTGAGCCATTCCACACGGCAGTTGCTTGACGTTTCATGGTGATTATTTTTTAGATTTGAAATAAATATTATCGCATGATCAGTTGGGCTGATTTTGAAAAAATTGAGATCCGCAGCGGAACCATCCTTGAAGTTACTGATTTTCCTAAAGCTAAAAAGCCTGCCTATCAATTAAAGATAGACTTTGGTCCTTTAGGTATCAAGCAATCTTCTGCGCAGATCACACATCATTATTCAGCAGCAGAACTTGTAGGCAAACAAATCATTGCAGTGGTGAATTTCCCACCCAAACAAATCGCCAACTTTTTCAGCGAGTGTTTGGTACTGGGTGTGTATGATCATCAAAATCAGGTGGTATTACTGCAACCGGAACGCAAAGTGGATAATGGTCAACTGATCGGTTAAACTGCCATTACAAAAGGATTTGTATATTGTTGTACCGATTCCTCTTATTAAACTGCCTTACCATGAGTGAACTCTATTATACGTATTATGAAAGTCCGGTAGGCTTACTCAAGATTGGAGGTACTGATCAATACATCGGTGAACTGAGTTTTGTTGATAACCCGGATCAGTTAACTTACGGTGAACCCGGTATCAGTGAGATCATGCATCAATGCACCGAAGAACTCATTGAATTTTTTCATGGCAGCAGAAAACAATTTACTGTTCCTATTCATCAAGAAGGTACTGAGTTTCAAAAAAGGGTATGGAGTGAATTGACAGAAATACCTTACGGCAAGACAATCAGTTATATGGACATGGCCAAGCGCCTGGGTGATCCTAAAGTCATCAGAGCAGCAGCCAGTGCCAATGGAAGAAATAATATTGCGATCATCGTACCCTGTCACCGCGTCATTGGCAGCGATCGCTCACTCATTGGTTATTCAGGAGGTATGTGGCGTAAGAAATGGTTACTGCAACATGAGTTTAAGATTACGCATGGGGTGCAGACTTTGTTTTGATTTGGGTGAGCGGGTGATCCGGTGGTCGGGTTATCAGGTAATCGGGTAATCAGGCGGCAGAGTTGACAGTTGATAGTTGACAGATCACATAGAATAGTAAGCTTCTTTCCATGGACTATGAACTATGGACCATCAGCCATGACCCATAAGCCATACGCTCCCTTACTTCATATCCTCGCTAGTAAAACTCAAGGGCAATAAACTTCCTGCTTGGGGGATTACATAGACATTTCCTTCCAGACCGGAGAGGATGAGTCTGATGGGATTTTTTACTCTTATCTCATATTCCAATAAACTTTGTCTACAGACACCACAAGGTGAAACGGGGTGATTGCTTTTTCCTTTGGTGTTGTTATAGCTGATTGCGATGGATTCAATGGCGACTCCGGGATGTAAAGTAGCTGCGGCTGATAGTAAGACTCTCTCTGCACAAATACCGACGGGGAAACTGGCATTTTCCTGATTGGTGCCTATCACCAATGCCCCATTCGCCAATTTTGCTACTGCACCTACTTTAAATGCAGAATAAGGCGCATAAGCTTGATCCGTTACTTTTCTTGCTTCATCCAATAATGATGCATCTTCTTGCTTCAATGCACTCGCATCAGCATATACTTCATATTCTAGTTTGTACTGTTGATGATTCATAAAAAACGCTTTTAGACAAAAAAGTCCTCAAAGCTTGCGCCATGAGGACCCTTTCGGTGATGTAAGTTACGAAAAAAAATAAAAACAAATATGTTAAAGAAACAAGAATGAAGGTACAAGAAAGAAGAAAGGATACAAGAACAAGGGAACAATAATCAAATAAGAATTCAAGGTAAAAGTGTAATAGTCAAGACTTGATCTGACAGTAAAGGATTTTTAAGCTGCTGGATAATTTTCATTCAGCAGCTTTTTCTTTGCTAAATATAACGATTCCTGCCATGTCTGCATAGGAGTCTTGCCGTAACAATACCTGCCACTGTGAGGTCTTTCATGGTTATAATACAGCATCCATTCATCAAGATCCTTTTGCATCTCTTCGATAGTGTGATATAGTTTTTTACGGAAGGCAACCGCATAAAACTCTTCCTGTATAGTTCGATGAAGCCTCTCACAGATGCCATTAGTTTGGGGATGGCGCACCTGAGTTTTGCTATGTTCGATACCTTCAATCTGTAGATACATTTCATACTCATGCTGATCAAGCCGTCCCTTGTATTCAGAGCCTCTATCTGTGAGTATTCGCATCAGAGGTATTTGTTGTTCTTCGAAGAAAGGCAGTACGCGATCATTGAGCATATCGGCCGATGTAATGGCATGTTTCCCATTGTACAACTTGGCAAAAGCCACACGGCTGTAAGTGTCTATAAAAGTCTGTTGATAGATTCTGCCGACACCCTTGATCATGCCTACGTAATAGGTATCTTGAGAGCCTAGATAGCCAGGGTGTTCCGTTTCGATTTCTCCCAATGCCTCACGTTTCTCTTTTTTGCGTTCCATGGCAATCATTTGGGCTTCCGTCAGAATGATCCCATCCTGCGCCACACGAGCTTCGAGTGCCTTTAAACGCTTATCAAATACTTCCAGATCATTGCGCCGCCATACGGAGCGAACACCCCCTGAGGAAATAATAATCCCCTTTTTGCGAAGTTCATTACTGACGCGGAACTGCCCCCAAGCCGGATAATCAAAAGCCATTCTAATGACAGCTTCTTCAATGGAGGGTTCTACCCGGTTTTTCAAAATAGGCTTACTACGACTGATTTCTAGCAGAGCTGATTGTCCTCCTGTATCGTACAACTCTTTGATCCGGTAGAAACTGTCTCGACTGTAGCCCATTAGCTTACATGCCTGACTTACATTGTGCAACTGCTCTGCAAGATTTAGCAGTCCTAACTTGGTTTTGATTAACTTAGTTTCCTGATTCATAATCTGACTGTTTGGGGTTGATTAATTAAGTGTGGTTACTTAAAATTAATCCCAACTGTCAGATTAAATCGTGACTTCTACAGTAAAAGAATTAAGCCACGACAATTCCATTCATTCACTTTACACCTTGACTCCTTCTATTCTTTCTTGTGTCTTGTGTCTTGTGTCTTGTTTCTTGAATCTTGTATTCTTTCTTGTATCTTGTTTCTTGTACCTTGATTCTTTTTATTTGATGCTTTTCATCAAACGCTTCCATCTCGGACCTTTATCCCAGCTAAACCAGATGAGGGATGCTTTTCCTACGATATGGGTTTCTGGAACAAAGCCCCAGTAGCGACTATCCTGACTGCGATGACGATTATCTCCCATCATCCAATAGTAGTTGTATTTCGTAATATAAGTATTGGTGCTCTTACCATTAATGATAAACTGACCATCTCTCTCTTCGAGTGTATTGCCTTCATAAGTAGCAATTAATCTTCTGTACAGAGAGATATTTTGTTGTGTTAGTCTTAATGTATCTCCTTTTGCAGGTATCCGAATAGGGCCATAGTTATCAATACTCCAAGGGTAATTGGCTTCATCTGCAGGGAAGGTTACACCGATATAATTCTCAGTATAAGGAGAATCGGATACGTAATTCGGCAGCTTTCTGAGTTTTGTCAACTCTTCAGGTGTTAGGTTGAATTTAAAGCTACTATCACTGAACATTTCCAGTTGTTGCTTGGTATCATCCAAATCAATTCCCAATTCTTCTTTTAAGAAATCAGGATCATAAGGTTTTTTGTTGGTGACAACAATATGTTCAGTTTGAGAACCACCGGGTACCATGGCAGGTTCTCCATTCACATATAATTGTCCGTTACGAATATGCAACACATCTCCACCAACACCCACACAACGTTTGATGTAGTTATCTGTTTTATCCATGGGGTGAACGATGATCGGAAACTCAGGACTTGCGAATAGTTCTTGTCTGTTGCCTTTGAAGGTAAATCGTAACACATCATAATAAGTTACCTTACTACCATACTCAGGTCTATTGATGATGGTATCTCCTGCCGGGAAGTTGAAGACGACTACATCATTTCTTTTCACTTCAGTAAAGGCAGGTAATCTTTTATAAGGTATTTGAATCCACTTTAAATAAGATGGTGTGGTTTGCGAAAAAGGCATGGTATTGTGTACAAAAGGAAATGACAACGGTGTCTGTGGAATCCTTGCACCATAACTCATTTTATTGACAAAGAGAAAATCATTCACCAATAAAGTCTTCTCCATACTTTCTGTAGGAATCACATACGCTTCAAAAACAAAAGTCCGGATAATCGTTGCCGCCACTACTGCAAAAACACCCGCATCCACCCACTCTCTTGAGCCCGGTTTCTTGTACGACTTGAATGCTTCTTCTCCATACCATTTTTCATCTTTTGAAAAACCCAGGTATGGGAAATAAATAAATGGTAATAATACAGTAGCCGTATGATGAATTAGATTGAATCGTTTGAAATGCATCACAAAAATAATCGTGATCCAAATGCTGATGAATTGTCCGGCAATAGGAATCAATTGCAACCAAAACCAGTATTTACGGATATGACATTTTTCTACGATCAGCCAGGTGTTATAAAATGGAACCAATGCCTTCCATGGTTCAATTCCTGCTTTTTTAAACATTCCCCACATTCCCAGATGCCAGCCAATAATTCCAACGATGAATAGCGTTAAGCCCATATTTAATTTTTTGCTAGAAACAAAAATATCCTTTTCAGACTGATACTGAAGCAATCAGATTAAAACTTTTGCTAAAACGGACGAATTCTTGCCGAATGCTGTATTTTTATACGATTGAGCGTTGTCAGACCTCCAAATCTTATTCATGAATCATTTTACGATCAAGGACATTGAGAATCTGAGCGGTATTAAAGCCCATACCCTACGCATTTGGGAACAACGGTATCAATTATTCATTCCTAAAAGGAAAGAGAGTAAGCACCGCTATTACGACAATGAAGATTTAAAGCATATCCTGCGTATTTCACAGTTGTACCATAATGGCGTTAAAATCTCTAAGATTGCCCAATTACCGGCTTCTTCCATCCGGTCGATGGCCATGGAGCAATATATAGGCAAACAAAATGCAGATGCCTATATTCATCGCCTGATTGAAGCTTCTATCGATTTTGATGAAGAACGTTTTGAAGAACTATTCGAACAGGCACTCAAGCAGTTTGGACTGGAAGTCACCATCATTGATGTGATGTATGCTTTCTTGGAAAGAATTGGGTTATTATGGTTAACGGATCATGTCATTCCTGCCCAAGAGCATTTTGCCAGCAATATCATCAAAAGAAAAATCATTTCGGCTCTAGATGCTTTGAAAACAAAACCCTCACCCAGTTCCGGCACTTATGTACTCTTTACCCCTGAGGGAGAACAACACGAAATTCCTTTGTTGCTCAATCATTATTTGATGAAAGCAAGTGGAAAAAAATGTATTTACATGGGTGTAGATGTTCCATTTGATGATATAGATATCTATGTAAAATTGAAAAATCCAAAGTACCTCTACTTCCATGCCATCACCCATCTGTATGAGCAACCCATGGATGATTTATTGAAACAACTCAAACAAAAATTCAGTCAGCAAGAAATTATTATGTCTGGCCCCCTTACCAAAGAAGTAACACTCGATATTCAAGGTGTGACACTGCTTAGGTCAATGACAGAGATGTTGGAGTTTGCGAAGAGGTGATCGGGTGATCGGGTGATCGGGTGATCGGGTGATCGGGTGATCGGGTGATCGGGTGATCGGGTGATCGGGTGATCGGGTGATCGGG
>Ga0208492_1000705_pt1 | contig 26124 bp, 28 predicted proteins | sample Subbioar_CSW14AB_FD_184820 | JGI IMG/M metagenome (GOLD analysis project Ga0208492, IMG submission 184820) | Serpentinite rock and fluid subsurface biosphere microbial communities from McLaughlin Reserve, California, USA - CR12Mar_CSW14AB (SPAdes) | ecosystem: Environmental > Terrestrial > Deep... | reverse complement strand
ACTGAACGGCCGCGGCAGGGGGCGCAATCCTAACGAATCCGGCCATGGCAGTACAGGGCGCGTGGGACTCAGCAGGCACGATCCGAGCCGGATCCGGCCGTCGACTGCGCGTGGCGCTTGAATTTTAGGAATTCGCCGCCATGATCGCCGCTCTTTTAAACGGTACGGGGACCCACATGCCGATCTACGAATATCAGTGCCAGGATTGCCAGCACAAGCTTGAAGTCATGCAGCGCATCAGCGACGCGCGGCTGACGACCTGCCCGACGTGCGGCAAGGAGGCCCTGAAAAAACTGGTCTCCGCGGTCGGCTTCCAGCTCAAGGGTACCGGTTGGTACGAGACCGACTTCAAGGGCAAGCCCAAGGCGCCGCGCGGCGGCGATGGCGAGTCCAGTGACAGTTCGAGCACCCCGAGCAGCAGCCCGGCCAGTTCCGAGTCCAGCACCACCGAGACCAAGACCAAGAGTTCCACGGCCAGCGCCGACGACTGAGGGCGCGCGCAGCGCCCGCGCTGTCATCCCGCTGCCGTTGCGGCCCTCCCCGGCAATCCGTATCATGCCGGCCTCCCCGTTCCCAGCTCGTTGATTGGACAGCACCTTTTCCTATGCGTACCCACTACTGCGGCGAACTCGACGAAACCCTGGTCGGCTCTGAGGTCGCCCTCTGCGGGTGGGTCCATCACCGGCGAGACCACGGCGGCGTGGTGTTCATCGATCTGCGCGACCGCGAGGGCATATGCCAGGTCGTGATCGACCCCGACACCCCGGCCGCCTTCGCCGCCGCCGAGCGCTCGCGCAGTGAGTACGTGTTGCGTGCGACCGGCAAGGTGCGTCTGCGCCCCGAGGGCACCGTCAACCCCGATCGCCGCACCGGCAAAATCGAAGTGCTGGTCAAGCATCTCGAGATCCTGAACGAGGCGCGCACCCCGCCCTTCCAGATCGACGAGCGCAATGTCAGCGACGACACCCGTCTGCGCTATCGATACATTGATCTACGCACCGAGCGCATGCGCGAGAACCTGCGCCTGCGCGCCCGCGTCGCGCGCGAGCTGCGTGGCTACCTGGACGGCAACGGCTTTCTCGAAATCGAGACACCGATGCTGACCAAGGCGACGCCGGAAGGCGCGCGCGACTATCTGGTGCCGAGCCGCACCCATCCCGGTCGCTTCTTCGCGCTGCCGCAGTCGCCGCAGTTGTTCAAGCAGATCCTGATGATGTCGGGCATGGACCGCTACTTCCAGATCGTGCGCTGCTTCCGCGACGAGGATCTGCGCGCCGATCGCCAGCCCGAATTCACCCAGCTCGATATCGAGATGTCCTTCATCAATGAAGCCGACATCACCACCATGATGGAAGGCATGGTTCGCCAGGTGTTCAAGACCGTCTTGAACGTCGAGCTGCCGAACCCGTTTCCGCGTCTGACCTACGCCGATGCCATGCAGCGCTACGGCTCGGACAAACCCGATCTGCGCAACCCGCTCGAGCTGGTGGAGGTCGCCGACCTCATGCGCGAAGTCGAATTCAAGGTCTTCGCCCAGGCCGCGAGCCGCGACGATTACCGCGTCACGGCGCTGCGGGCGCCGGGCGGCGGCAAACTGAGCCGCAAGCAGATAGACGACTACACCACCTTCGTCGCCATCTATGGCGCCAAGGGTCTGGCCTATATCAAGGTCAATGACCGCAAGGCCGGTATCGACGGTCTGGCGTCGCCCATCGTCAAATTCATGCCGCCCGCGGTGGTCGAGGCTTTGCTGGACCGGGTCGGCGCGGAAGACGGCGATCTGGTGTTTTTCGGTGCCGACAAGGCGCGCGTCGTCAACGATGCCCTGGGTGCGCTGCGCGACAAACTGGCGGCCGACCTTGGCCTCGTGGCCGAGACCTGGGCACCGCTGTGGGTGGTCGACTTTCCGATGTTCGAGTGGGATGAGGACGACAAGCGCTGGGCCGCATTGCACCATCCCTTCACGGCGCCGGCCGATGCCGACAACGTCTCGGACGCGCCGGGCAAGGCCATTTCCCGCGCTTATGACATGGTTTTGAACGGCTCGGAAATCGGCGGCGGTTCGATTCGTATCCACAACTCGCAGTTGCAGAGCAAGGTTTTCGGCCTGCTCGGCATCGGCGAAGAGGAAGCGCAGGAGAAATTCGGCTTCCTGCTCGAAGCCCTGCAATATGGCTGCCCGCCCCATGGTGGCATCGCCTTCGGTCTCGACCGTCTGGCCATGCTGATGGCCGGCGAGACCTCCATTCGCGAAGTCATCGCCTTCCCCAAGACCCAGACCGCGAGTTGCCCCTTGACCTCGGCGCCGAGCGAAGTCAGCGAGCGCCAGTTGCGCGAACTGTCGATACGCCTGCGCAAGGGGCCGGGCGCGGACAAGGAATAAAGGCGTCCGCTTTCAAAGCAGGGTTTACACAAGCTTTACCCGGGCACCCTCGCCACGCTTGTATTCGACCTGTAGGCTGACCATATTCGATTGTACGAGGCCGCTCATCGCGGCCTGCGCTTCGCAACCAACCCGCCGCCTTCGGCCTGACACCTATGCGCAGTGACGTCATTCCCCATCTCGCCGTCAACACCATCGTCCACACCCGCGTGCCGCCGGTGGTCCGTGAACACCTCGACGCCGATGAGCGCGAGCGTCTGCGCGCCGAGATCAAGACCCTCCTGGCCGGCCACAACGCGGTGCTGGTCGCGCATTACTACACCGATCCCGAACTGCAGACGCTGGCCGACGAAACCGGCGGCTATGTCTCCGATTCACTGGACATGGCGCGTTTCGGTCACGAGCACCCGGCCACCACCCTGGTGGTGGCCGGCGTGCGCTTCATGGGCGAGACGGCCAAGATTCTGAACCCGGAAAAGCGCGTGCTGATGCCCGATTTGAACGCCGATTGCTCGCTGGACCTGGGCTGCCCGGCCGAGGCCTTCAGCGCCTTCTGCGATGCCCATCCCGATCGCACGGTAGTGGTCTATGCCAACACCAGCGCGGCGGTGAAGGCGCGTGCCGACTGGATGGTGACCTCCGGCATCGCCCTCGATGTGGTGCGCCACCTCCATGCGCGCGGCGAAAAGATCATCTGGGCGCCGGACCGCTACCTCGGCGATTACATCCGTACCGAGACCGGTGCCGACATGCTGCTGTGGAACGGCGCCTGCATCGTGCACGAGGAATTCAAGGGCGTTGAACTCGCGGCCCTGCGCGAGAAGCACCCCGGCGCGCGGGTGGTGGTGCATCCCGAATCGCCGCCCTCGGTCATCGAACAGGCCGATTACGTCGGCTCGACCTCGGGCCTCATCAACGAGGTCAAGACCTCGAGCGCGCAGGAATTCATCGTCGCGACCGACAAGGGCATCTTTCACAAGATGCAGCTCGCCGCGCCGGGCAAACGCCTCATCCCGGCGCCCACCGCCGGTCGCAGCGCGACCTGCAAGAGCTGCGCGGAATGTCCGTGGATGGCGATGAACGGCCTGCGTTCCCTGCGCGAAGTGCTGGCCACCGGCGCCAACGAAATCCGGGTGCCGGAAGACATCGCGAGCCGCGCCCGCCTTCCAATCAAGCGCCTGCTCGACTTCGCGGCCGCGCAAAAACGCGTGGTCTTGAGCAACAACGACGCTTGAGCCACCTTCGGCGCTGCATCGGGCGCCATGATTTGCGACAATAGCCGCCTTTCCAAGCGCAGATTTCATCGCGGGTGAACCATGGCCGGACATAGTAAATGGGCCAATATCAAACATCGCAAGGGCAAGCAGGACGCCAAACGCGGCAAGCTGTTCACGCGCTTGATTCGCGAAATCACCGTCGCTGCCCGCACCGGCGGCGGCGACAGCAATTCGAACCCGCGCCTGCGCGCGGCGATCTACGACGCACTGAATGCGAACATGACCAAGGACACCGTCGAGCGCGCCGTCGCGCGCGGTGCCGGCGATGTGGACGCGGACAACTACGAGGAAATCCGCTACGAGGGGTATGGCCCCGGCGGCGTGGCGGTGATCGTCGATTGCATGACCGACAACCGCAATCGTACCGTCGCCGAAGTGCGTCATGCTTTCTCCAAGTGCGGCGGCAATCTCGGCACCGATGGTTCGGTGGCCTATCTGTTCAAGAAGGTCGGGCTGCTCGACTATCCGGGCGGCACCGATGAAGACGCGGTGATGTCGGCCGCCCTCGAAGCCGGCGCCGACGATGTCATCGTGCACGACGATGGCTCGATTGAAGTGCTGACCGAGCCCGATCAGTTCAGTGAGGTGAAGGACGCCATGGTCGCCGCCGGTCTCGAACCGGAAGGTGCTGAAGTCACCATGCGTGCGGCCATCCAAAGCGAACTCGATGCCGACAACGCCCACAAGATGATGCGCCTGTTGGATATGCTGGAAGACCTCGACGACACCCAGAAGGTCTACTCGAACGCCAGCATGTCCGACGAAATCATGGCCACGCTCGGCGCCTGAGCGGCGCCGCCTTCGCGTTTGACGGTCATCATCGGCATCGATCCGGGTTCCAGAGTGACGGGCTATGGCGTGGTCCGCACCGAGCGCCAGCGCACCGAGTATGTGACCTGCGGCTGCATCCGCCTCGATACCGATGGCAGCTTCGATGAGCGTCTGGTGCAGTTGTATGACGGGCTGTCGGCCGTCATCGCCGAGTTTGGCCCGGCCGAGGCCGCGATCGAAAAGGTATTCATGAACCGCAACGTCGACTCGGCCCTCAAGCTCGGCCATGCGCGAGGCGTGGCGATGGTGGCGGCGCGCCGCGCCGGCGTCGTCGTCAGCGAATACAGCGCCACGCAGATCAAGCAAAGCGTGGTCGGACGGGGTCATGCCGACAAAGTGCAGGTTCAACACATGGTGAAGTTTCTGCTGGGCCTGAGTTCCACGCCCACCGCCGACGCCGCCGATGCACTGGCGGCCGCGCTGTGCCATGGCGCGATGCGCGACGGCCTGGCGCGCATCGCACTGGCCGGAGCGCCGCGATGATCGGTCGCATCACCGGCATCCTCATTGAAATGCGCCCGCCGCAGCTGATAGTCGACTGCAATGGCGTCGGCTACGAGATCGAAGCGCCCATGACCACCATCTGGGCGCTGCCGGAAATCAACCAGAAGGTTTCGCTCTATACCCATCTCGCGGTGCGCGAAGACGCCCATCTGCTCTACGGCTTCGTGAGCGAAGGCGAACGCGCGCTGTTTCGCAGCCTGCTCAAGGTCAATGGCGTCGGCACCAAAATGGCGCTGGTGATCCTCTCGGGCATGGACGCCGATGCCTTCGCCGAATGTGTGCATGCGGGTGATATCGCGCGTCTCACTGCGCTGCCTGGCGTCGGCAAGAAGACCGCCGAGCGGCTCATCGTCGAGATGCGCGATCGTGTCGACCGCATAGAGCCCGGCTTGCGTGCGCCGTTGCCGGTCGGCACTACGCGGGTCGTCGATGCCGCAGCCGATGCCGTCGCCGGCCTCATCGCCCTTGGCTACAAGCCCCACGAGGCCAGCCGCTTCGTGCATGGCCTCGACACCGAGGGCATGAAGAGCGAAGACATCATCCGCGTGGTGTTGAAGAGTCTGGCGCCGAAATGAGCACTCTGCGTGAAATAACGGCGGGGCGGGTCAGCGATGTCTGACGCCGACCGTCTGATTACCGCATCCTTGAGCTCGGACGACGTGCAGCTCGAGGACTCCATCCGGCCCAAGCTGCTGGCCGATTACATCGGGCAGCCGGCCGTCCATGAGCAGATGGAAATCTTCATCGGTGCCGCGCGTCAGCGGGGCGAGCAGCTCGACCATGTACTGATCTTCGGACCGCCGGGTCTGGGCAAGACCACGCTGGCCCACATCATCGCCAACGAACTCGGCGTGAACCTGCGCCAGACATCGGGACCGGTGCTGGAACGCGCCGGCGATCTGGCCGCGCTCCTGACCAATCTCGAGCCGCGCGATGTGCTGTTCATCGACGAAATCCATCGCTTATCGCCGGTGGTCGAGGAAATCCTCTATCCGGCGATGGAGGACTATCAGCTCGACATCATGATCGGCGAGGGCCCGGCGGCGCGTGCCATCAAGCTCGACCTGCCGAAATTCACCCTGGTCGGCGCGACCACCCGCGCGGGCCTCTTGACCTCGCCCCTGCGCGACCGTTTCGGTATCGTGCAACGCCTCGAGTTCTACTCCGAGGAAGATCTCGCGCGCATCGTGCGTCGCGCGGCGAGAATACTCGATGTACCTATCGAGGCCGGCGGCGCGCAGGAACTCGCGCGCCGATCGCGCGGCACGCCACGCATCGCCAATCGACTGCTCAGACGCGCGCGCGATTACGCGCAGGTTAAGGCTGACGGCGTACTGTCCACCGACGTTGCGTCGCGGGCCCTCGATCTCTTGAACGTCGATATGCATGGCTTCGATGTCATGGACAGGAAACTGCTGCTCGCCATCATGCAGAAATTCGACGGCGGCCCGGTCGGTGTCGACAGCCTTGCCGCCGCCATCGGCGAGGAACGGGGCACGATAGAAGACGTCATCGAGCCCTATCTCATCCAGCAGGGCTTTCTCATGCGGACCGCGCGTGGGCGGGTCGCGACGCGCACCGCCTGGCAGCATTTTGGTCTGGAAGTGCCGCAGTCGGTGCGCGCGATTCCGGACTTGTTCGAAGGTGGCGAGTAAATGATGGGCAGGGGTGGGCGGCCGTGATCAAGGATGTTTTCCTGTGGCCGGTCAGGGTTTATTACGAGGACACGGATGCCGCCGGCATCGTCTACCATGCCAACTATCTGCGCTTCATGGAGCGCGCCCGCACCGAATGGCTGCGTGCGCTCGGTTTCGAGCAGGACGCCCTGGCGCGCGAGCATGGCGTGGTGTTCGTCATCACCGAATCGACGCTGGCTTTCAAGCGCGCCGCGCGTTTCAACGATGAACTCGTGGTGCGCTCGACGCTGGAACGTCTGCGCGGCGCGAGCATCGAATTCGCCCAGACCATTACCGACCATCTTGGCGGCACCGTGTGTACCGCCCGCAACGTGGTGGCCTGTGTCACCCGAGATTCCCTGCAACCACGACGCATTCCCGCGCACATGATGGAGATATTCACGGGTGGAGACTGATCTTTCGATTGCGAATCTGATTCTGGGCGCGAGCGCGCTGGTCAAGTTCGTCATGCTTATCCTGCTGTCCGCCTCCGTGGCTTCGTGGACCCTGATCTTCTCGAAGCGGCGGCAGATGCATATCGCCAAGCGCGAGATCATGGAGTTCGAGGACGAGTTCTGGTCAACCGAGGATTTGACCCGCCTGTTCAATCGCGTCGCCGCCCACGCCGAGGACGCGACCGGCATGGAGCGCATCTTCGAATCGGGTTTCCGCGAGTTCGCGCGTTTGCGCAAGCGCGGCGGCCTGGACACCACCGACATACTCGACGGCGCCCAGCGCGCCATGAAGGTGACGGTCAATCGCGAACTCGAAGCGCTGGAAAACCACCTGCCGACGCTTGCCACCATCGGTTCCATCAGCCCCTATGTCGGCCTGTTCGGCACGGTGTGGGGCATCATGAATTCCTTCCAGTCGCTGGGTAACGTGCACCAGGCCACTCTCGCGATGGTCGCGCCCGGCATCTCCGAAGCACTGGTCGCGACCGCCATGGGCCTGTTCGCGGCGATTCCGGCGGTGGTGGCCTACAACCGCTTCGCCAGCGACATCGACCGTATCTTTGGCCGCTACGACATCTTCGCCGAGGAATTCCTCGCCATCCTGCGCCGTCAGGCGCACGACTGAGCGCGCAACCATGGCCGGAGGTGTATCGGAAGGCAGATCGCGTCGCGGACGCAAACGCGTCATGGCGGAGATCAACGTCGTGCCCTATATCGACGTCACCCTGGTGCTGCTGATCATTTTCATGATCACCGCGCCGCTGGTGACCCAGAGCGTGCAGGTGGAACTGCCCAAGGTCGCGTCGGTGGTGGCGGAACCCAGCGAGGATGAGCCAGTCAATGTGACCATCGACAAGCAAGGCCAGGTCTATGTCGATATCGGCGACAACCCCGAGCAGCCGGTCGATGAAGCAAGCCTGGTGACGCGTCTCTCGGCGGTGATGAAGTACAAGCCCAATACGCAAATCTACCTGTCCGGCGATGCCGGTGTGAATTACGGCCGCGTGCTCGAAATATTCGCCGCCTTGAACAGCGCGGGCATCGGCAACGTTGGCCTGCGTTCCGACCCGCTCGACGCCAAGGCCGCCCGTTGAGAGCCCATCGCGCCCGGACACCCCAGCCATGATGCCGCGTAAATCCATCGTGTTTTCGGTGCTGTTGCACGGCCTGTTGCTCGGTGTGCTGCTGTTCGGCATCGATTTCTGCAGTGACGCTCCCGTCACGCTGCCACCGCCCGGCGCGGTGATGAAGGCTACCGTGGTCGATGGCAAGGCCGTCGATGCCGAGGTCAAACAATTGCAGGCGCGCGACGAGCAGGCCAAAGCCGAGAAAGAGCGCCAGAAGAAGGAGGCCGAGCGTCAGGTTCGCGAAGCGGAACGGCAGCGTAAAGCCGAAGAGCAGCGCATCGAGGAATTGAAGGTCGAGCAGGAAAAGCTCAAGGAAGAGAAGGAAACCCAGCGCCAGGAGGTCGAGCAGGCCAGGCAGGAAGCGGCCGAGGCCAGACAGAAGGCCGACCAGCAGAAGCGTGAGCTTGCCGAACAGCAGAAGAAGGACGAGCAGAAGAAGCTCGAAGACAAGAAGCTGCAGGAAAAGAAGAAGGTCGAGGAAAAGAAGAAGCAGGCCGAGGCCGAGCAGAAGAAGAAGGAAGCTGCCGAGGCCGAGAAGAAAAAGGCCGCAGAGGCGGAAAAGAAGAAAGCCGCCGATGCGGAGAAGAAGAAGCAGGAAGCGGCCGAGCAGAAGAAAAAGGACGAAGCGGCGAAAAAGAAGGCTGCCGAGGAGGCCGCCGAAGCTGAGCGCAAGCAGGCGCTGGCCGATGAGATTGCGGCCGCCGAGGCGGCCGAGAATGAAGCGGCGCAGGCGGCTGCCGATGCTTCCGAGCTCAGCAAATATCAGGCGGCGATTTATAATCGTGTGTATCGGGTCTTCACTTATCCGCCCGGTACCGAAGGACTCACGTGTACCTTGCGCATCACCCTCATGCCCGGTGGAGAAGTCATGGGCGTCGAGATAGTCAAATCGAGTGGTGACGCCACCTACGACCGCCAAGCCGAGAACGCGGTGCGCAAGGCGTCCCCACTGCCCGTTCCGGAAGAGGCGCGTCTCTTCCAAAAATTTAGGAGATTCAGCCTTGTTTTCAGTCCGCAGTCTTAACGATGCGTTGTCGAGGCTGGCCAGCGCCCTGCTGGTCGTCTGGCTGTCAGCGCCACTCGTGGTCAGCGCTGAAGGCGAACTGACCATTACCATCGACAAGGGCTCGAAAACCGCCCTGCCGATCGCAGTCGTGCCCTTTGCCACGGTCGGCGACAGCGGCAAGACCGATATTGCGGCTGTGATCCGTTCGGATCTCGAGCGCAGTGGTCAGTTCAATCCCATGCCACCGTCCGACATGCCGTCCCAGCCGGCCAGCTTCACCGCGGTGAACTTCAAGGACTGGCGGGTGCTGGGTCAGGAAAACCTCGTGCTGGGTAAGGTCATGGCCAGCGGTGACGGCGGTTACGTGGTTGAGTTCCGCGTCATCGATGTCTTCAAGGGCAGCCAGCTATTGGGCTTTCGCATTCCGACCACCGCCGAAAACATGCGTCTGACCGCCCATCACATCAGCGATCTCATCTACGAGACCCTGCTCCATCGCAAGGGCGCGTTCGCCACCCGCATCGCCTACGTGACGGTCGAGCGTCCGTCCAAGAAGGATTCGCTCTATCGTCTGCAGGTCGCCGATGCCGATGGTTACGACCCGCATACCATTCTCGAATCCAAGCAACCATTGATGTCGCCGTCCTGGTCGCCCGATGGCGCGCATCTCGCTTACGTGTCTTTCGAGGATCGCAATTCGGCCATTTATCTGCAGGACATCCGCACCGGCAAGCGCGAAAAAATTGTCTTTGGCCCGGGAATCAACAGCGCGCCATCCTTTTCGCCCGATGGTCAGCGCCTGGTCGTGACCTTGTCGCGCGACGGCAATCCCGAGATCTACACCTACAGCATGGCCTCGCGGCAGCTGACCCGTCTGACCTATCACCCGTCCATCGACACCGAGGCCATCTATTCGCCCGATGGCCGTCAAATCTATTTCACTTCCGATCGGGGCGGCGGTCCGCAGGTCTATCGTATGAGCGCGGATGGCGGCACGCCGCAGCGCGTGACCTTCAATATGGGCAACTACAATTCGCGTCCGCGCATTTCGGCCGACGGCAAGAAGATGGCGCTCGTGCATGGCGGCAATGGCGGCTATCGCATCGGCGTGCTGGATCTGACGACCAACAGCTTCGATGTGCTGTCCGACGCTGCATTGGATGAGTCACCGAGCTTCGCGCCAAACGGCGATATGATAATTTATGCGACAATGGCCGGGCGTGGCACCGAGCTTGCCGCGATCTCCGTCGATGGTCGCCAGGGACCGCGCATGGCTGTCCAGCGAGGCCAGGTGCGCGAACCAGCCTGGGGACCGTTCCGGAACTAGCGCCGGGTATGTGCGGTCTCGCACATCGAGCGTCTCCGCATCCGCTTCGGCACCGTCATGCCGGCGCGGTCGCGGGTCAGGCGTCGCGACCCCGGCCTCGCGCGAGTTGCCTGCAACTACACGAATCATCCACCACCAAAGCCGCGCGGCGCGCGGTCAACAATAAACTCACAACGGGAGAATGAAATGAAAGGGAGAATCCTGAAACTGCTGCTGGTCATTACCGCCAGCCTGCTGCTGGCCGCCTGCAGCTCGCACAACAAGACCAAGGACAGCGCCCAGAGCGGCGCGCGCGTCGAGGATCGTGGTGCGGCCGGTGCCAATGGCGCCGCGAGTCAGGGCCTTGCCGATGATGGTTCGGCTGCCGGTGGTGCGCTGAATGACCCCAACAGTCCGCTTGCCGTACGCGTGATCTATTTCGATTACGACAGCGCCAACATCCGTGCCGACTTCAACGAGACCGTCGCTGCCCACGCCGCCTATCTGGCTGGCAACCCCAACACCGTCGTGACCATCGAAGGTCATGCCGACGAGCGCGGTTCCCGTGAGTACAACCTCGCCCTCGGTGAGCGCCGTTCGCTGGCGGTGCGCAAGCAGCTGGTGCTGCTCGGCGCTTCGGCCGGCCAGATCAAGACCGTCAGCTACGGCGAAGAGCGCCCGGCGGTGGATGGTCACGATGACGGTGCCTACAGCCAGAACCGTCGCGCTGAACTGGTCTACTGAGTGAGGTCCCGGCCATGTCCTGTCATCGTCACCTTGTCATGAATTTGCGTGCCGCCTCGCGGCACGCTGTGCTGGCATGGTGCGTGGCAGGCATCGCCACCCCCGCCTTGGCGGCCAAGGACGATGTCCAGGTCGCCGAGCGCGTGGCCAGGCTCGAGCGTGCTCTGAACAGCTCGGGACTGATTGAATTATCCAAGCAGATAGAAGCCCTGCAGCAGGAAGTCCGCCAATTGCGCGGTGACCTGGAGAATCAAGCCTTCACGCTGGAGCAGGCGCGCAAGGCGCAGCGCGACGCCTATGCCGACAATGACCGGCGCCTGAGCGCCCTCGAGCAGGGTGGCGCGGCAGGCAGCGCCGGCGTGCCGGGCGATCCGCCCGTTTCCACCATCGATTCGCCAACCGACACCGCCGTGGCCGGTAAGCCGTCCGAAGAGACCATGGCCGTTGAAATGCAACGACCGGCATCGCGCGCACGTGCCGCGGGCCCGAGCGAAGACGCCATTGATGTCAGCGAGGACGCGGCCGCCAACATGCAGCCGCCGGACGCCGATCATCCGACCATGGTGTTGTCGCCCAACGATCCCCCCGCCGGCGGCATGAGCATCACGCCCTCGCAGCCGACCCGCATTGCCCGCCAGGCGGTCAACGACGATGCCGCTCTCGCCCCGGCCGCCGCCGCGGTCGCTGCCGGCGCGCGCAGCGAAACGCCGGAATCCGAAGCGGTCTATCGCGAAGCCTTCGGCATGCTCAAGGCCGGCCAGTACGAACAATCGGTCAAGGGCTTTACCCGTTACCTGCAGCAGTATCCCAACGGCCAGTACGCCGACAACGCGCAGTTCTGGGTGGGCGAAGCCTATTACGTGATGCGCAAGTTCGAGCCAGCCATCAGCCAGTACCAGAAGCTCATCAGCAATTATCCCGACAGCCAGAAGCAGGCCCATGCGCGGCTCAAGATCGCCTACAGCTTCGACGAGCTCGGGCGCAGCGATCAGGCGGTGCAGATGCTCATGCAGCTCAAACAGCAATATCCCGATTCATCGGCCGCCCGTCTGGCTGACGAGCGCCTGCAGCGCATCCGCGCCAAGTCGCCCTGAGCGAAGCCATGGCAAGCTCCGCGCCGCACGCCGTCGGCGCCGCCGAGACGTCGGCCGAACCCGATGCCCTGCGCATCACCGAAATCTTTCTCTCGATACAGGGTGAGTCGACCACGGTCGGCCTGCCGACGGTATTCGTGCGCACCACCGGTTGCCCGCTGCGCTGCCAGTACTGCGACACCGCCTATGCCTTCAGTGGCGGCGAGCGCATGAGCCTGGACACCATCCTCGCCAAGGTCACGGCCTTCGGTGTGCGACATGTGACGGTGACCGGCGGCGAGCCGCTGGCGCAACCGGCCAGCCTGCCGCTCATGCGGCGTCTGTGCGACGCCGGTTTCAAGGTCTCGCTCGAAACCAGCGGCGCGCTTGATCTGGCCGGTGTCGATGCGCGCGTAATGCAGGTGGTCGACATCAAGACCCCCGCGTCCCAGGAAGAGGCGCGCAACCTGTGGTCCAATCTCGCGCATCTGCGTGCGGGTGATCAGTTGAAATTCGTGATCTGCGATCGCGTTGATTACGAATGGAGCCGCGACAAGCTGACGACCATGGTTCTGCCGGCCGGCGTCGAAGTGCTGTTTTCGCCGAGTTTCGAAACCCTGCCAGGGCGCACCCTGGCCGAGTGGCTGCTCGCCGACCGTCTGGCCGTGCGCATGCAGGTGCAGCTGCACAAGGTGCTGTGGGGCAATGAGCCAGGACGCTGAGATTCGCGCGGTCGTGCTGCTGTCGGGCGGACTCGATTCCGCCACGGTGCTGGCCAAGGCCCGTGCCGATGGGCGGGTGTGCTATGCCTTGAGCGTCGATTACGGCCAGCGGCATCATGCCGAGCTCGAAGCCGCGGCGCGCCTCGCGACGCTGCTCGGCGCCATCGAACATCGCGTCGTGCATGTCGATTTTGGCCAGTTCGGCGGTTCGGCCCTGACCGATGTGACGCTGGATGTGCCGACCACACCGAGCGTCGGCATCCCCATCACTTATGTGCCGGCGCGCAATACCGTGATGCTGTCGTTGGCGCTCGGCTGGTGTGAAGTGCTCGATGCCCACGAGCTCTACATCGGCGTCAACGCCATCGACTACTCAGGCTATCCCGATTGCCGGCCCGAATTCATCGCCGCCTTTGAGCGACTTGCCCGGCTCGCCACCCGCGCCGGCGTCGAAGGGCGCGAATTCCACGTCCGCACGCCGCTGCAACATCTGACCAAGGCCGACATCATCAGGCTCGGTATCGGGTTGGGATTGGATTACGCCAAGACGGTGAGCTGCTATCAGCCGGACCACGAAGGGCGGGCCTGCGGCGCCTGTGACGCCTGTCGCCTGCGGCATGAGGGCTTTCGCGCGGCCGGCATCGACGATCCGACCCGCTATCGCCCGCTCCTCTAAGCTCAGATGCGCGGCGGTGCGAGGCCGCGCTCGACGCCCGCGGTCAGCGATTCCTGCTGGCGATTGTAGGTGTTGTATAGCGAGCGGATGGCGCGCACGTAATCGACCGCTTCGCGGTAGGGACCGACCGCGCGCTGATTGGGTTCTCGCCCCATCATGGTTTCCACGTGACCAAACCAGCGGGTCGGGTCCAGCCCGGCCGTCGCCGCCCGTTCGCGCGCCAGATCGACCCGCGTCAGGCCGGCGTTATAGGCCGCCAGTGCAAACCAGGTGCGCTCGCGGGGCGGCAGTTCCTCTTCGAAATGGTCGCGCAGCTTGTTGAGGTAGCGCACGCCGCCGCGGATGCCGGCATCGGGATCGAAGGGATTGGCGACGCCCATCGCGCGCGCGGTGTCGCGGGTCAATTGCATGAGGCCGAGCGCGCCACCGGAGGAGCGGGCGCCAGGATTGAACTGACTTTCGAAATACATCTGGGCGACGATCAGACGCCAGTCGAAGTCATAGGTGTCGGCGTAGCGGCGCACCAGGTTGTCGTAGGGCGAGAGTCGCGCGAGACCATTGATATAAGAGAAGCGCGGTTCGTCGAAGTAGCGCTGCGCCAGCACTTGATAGGTATCGGTGGCGAACTCGTTGCGCGCGAAGCCGTCGATGGCGCGCAGCAGGCCGGCGTTCTGGGTACGCACCGTCCATGCATAGTTATATGAGATGGGTACCGACATGCCGGCCTCGAGCAGCGGATGCATGGCGCGCAGGTCGGCAATCAGGTGGGCATCGACAATCGCCGCGTCCACCGACCAGTTTTCCAGTTGCTCGGCCAGATAGGCGGGCGGCGTGCCGGGGTTGATCACCACCGGCCGCACGGCGATGCCATTGGCCACCAGCTCCGACAGTGCGCGATGTTCAACCGTGTTGCCGAACACCGCCACGCGCTTGCCGGCCAGCGCCTGCAGATCGTGCAACTGGCTGCCGGTGCGACCGACCAGCACCGAGGCCGAATGGAAATAGCTGCGGCCTTGCGTCAGCTCGGCGTCGGCGGCGACGTCAGCCGCCCGCACGCGGGTGGTAATCATGTCCCCAGCGCCGCTGCGCAGCCACTCCAGCATCTGCTGGTCGTTGTCGGCCACCAGATATTCGACCCGCAGCCGATGTTCGCGGGCGAACAGTTCGACCATCTCGTATTCGAAACCCGCCCGGCGACCGTTACGCACGAAGTAGTTCTGCGCGTCGATGCGGGTAATGGCGCGCAGCAGGCCGCGGCTTTTGATGGCCGCCAGGTCGCCATGGTCGGTCTGGGGCGAAAGCACCGCAGCGTGGAAGCGTTGCATATAGGAGTCGAGCGCATCGCGCAGGGCGGCACGCTGACGCGGGAAGTACCATACCACCGGCGTCTGATCCGACAGTTCGAACAGGGTCTTCAAGGTCGAGTGGTCGGCGAGCGGCTTCTCGTTGGCGCGGGCCGGGGCGATGGCAACGTCGAAACGTCCGTCGGCCACGCCCGCCAGCAAGATTTCACGTGGCGTGCCATTGGGCATCAGGATCGGCACGATACCCGGCAGCTCACGACGCAATTGTTCGAAGTAGGGCCACAGCGGCGAGGCGGTGCTGATGGCGACGCGCATACCCTTGAAGGCGCGCGGATCACTGGCCGTCAATGTCTTGCGGCCATAGGCGAAGTAACGGAATGAGCCCATCGAACGGCTCGCCAGCAGATTCGTGTCGCGCGCCTGATCGGGCGGCAGATCGGCGGCGATCACATCGCCTTCGCCCCGACCGAGGCGGCTGTAGAGTTCATCGGGGCGGTCGGCTTCCAGCCATTGGATGCTCATGCCGCTGCGGCGCGCAAAATCCGCGAGCATGCCGAATTCTCCGGCGGTGTCCCGGTGCGGTAGATTGACTTCCTGTTGTTTGAGTTTGAGAACGCGAAGGACGGGGGGAGGAGCGCGATCATCACCGGAGCCGGCGCTGGCACTGGCGCCATAGAACACGGCCAGCGTCAGCAGGACGGCGATGAATGGTCGATGCCGGTGCCAGGCGGCCCACCGGCAATGCATGCGAGAGCGATACTGCATTGCGTACGACTTCGTTTGAAAACAGCTGCGCTTCTTCGGCTTCGCGGCCCTTTCTTGGGACGCCATCCTGGTGTGTTCTGGTAGGTGCGCGCAGGCATCTTGGCCGCTCAAATCCGCCCCGTCAACCCTGACCCCTCCCCATATGGGTAGATGCCGGACCTTCCGTCAGTTGCTCCCAACCGCCGTGCGCGCGGCTTCGAGGCGCTCCAAGGTGCCGATATCAAACCACCGTCCGCGATGAATCTCGCCGCTCAATTGACCCGCCGCACTGAGCGCGAACAGCAGTGGCGCGAGGGGAAAATGGCGGGTTTCGCGGCCGGCGAACAGGCTCGGTGAAAACACGCCGATGCCGGCATAGGTATAGGGATGGGGCGTGCCGCGCGTCACGCGGGAGCCGCGCAGGTCGAAGTCGCCGTGAGGGTGATGCGGGGGATTGGGGATCAGTACCAGATGGGCGGGGCCGGCCGGACGTTGTTCGAAGCGCAAGGGGCAGTCGGTCCACACATCGGCGTTGACCACCAGGAAGGCCTCGGCACCGAGCAGCGGCAGCGCGCGCGCGATGCCGCCACCGGTCTCCAGCGGACCATCGGGTTCGCGTGACCAGGCGATGCGCACGCCATACGCCTGGCCGTCGCCGAGTCGCGCTTCGATCAGATGGCCGAGGTGAGAGACATTGATGACGATATCGGTGATGCCGGCATCGCGCAGTCTGTGCAGATGACGTTCGATGAGCGTGCTGCCACCGACTTCAACCAGGGGCTTGGGCAGGGTGTCGGTCAAAGGCGCGAGGCGTTGGCCGCGACCCGCGGCAAGTATCATGGCTTTCACGGTGTGCTTCCGCTGGCTCCGGCACGCGGATTATAGAGCGCGCAGGCGGCGCCGGACGGATATGCCAAGCGCAGACGTTCTGGCATTATTCGCGGCGTGTTGAAGCCGCGCCCGGCGCGAGCTCGTCCGCCGGCGCCCGCGCGTCGCGCCCGTCCCCATCATTCGGAACGAAGCCGCCTCGGCGGCGGTCATGAACAACGTGAGCCAACATCCCTCGAACAAGCGTGAGCCGGACAATGCCGCGCTCCTGGAAATGGGCCGTGCCGTGCTCGAGATCGAGTCACGTGCGGTGGCCGACCTGGTGGCGCGGGTCGACGACAGTTTCGTCGCGGCGGTGCGCGCCATGCTCGGGTGCAGCGGACGGGTGGTGGTGTTGGGCATGGGCAAGTCCGGGCACATCGGCGGCAAGATTGCCGCCACCCTTGCCAGTACCGGCACGCCGGCCTTCTTTGTGCACGCCGGGGAAGCCTGCCATGGCGACATGGGCATGATCACCGCCAGCGACGTGGTACTGGCGCTGTCCAATTCCGGCGAAACCGAGGAACTGACCACCCTGCTGCCCTTGATCAAACGCCTGGGCGTGCCCTTGATCGGTTTGACCGGCAACGCGCAGTCCACACTCGCGACCAGCGCCAGCGTGCACATCCTGGTCGATGTACGCGAGGAAGCCTGTCCGCTCGGCCTCGCCCCGACTTCCAGTACCACCGCGGCGCTCGCGATGGGCGATGCGCTGGCCATCGCCATGCTGCAGGTGCGCGGCTTCACGGCGCGCGACTTCGCCCGCGCCCATCCCGGTGGCGCGCTCGGCCGGCGCCTGCTCAAGATTGACGACCTCATGCATTCCGGTGCCGACATGCCGGTGGTGCGGCCCGAAGCGCCGGTCGCCGACGCAGTGGTCGAGATGACCCGTTCGGGCCTCGGACTGACTGCGGTGGTGGACGCGAGTGGTCTGCTGGTCGGCGTATTCACCGACGGCGATCTGCGACGCGTCTTCGAGCGTAATCACGACATCCGCTCGGCGCGCATGGCGGACGTCATGACCCGAGGCTGCAAGACCGCCCCGCGTGACCTGCTGGCGGCCGAAGCCTTGCGTCTCATGCAGGAGCACAAGATCAACGCGCTGCTGGTGGTGGCCGAAGGCCAGCGCCTGATCGGGGTGTTGAACATGCATGATCTGTTGAGGGCGCGGGTCGTCTAGTGCGGCGCGGTCCGGCCGATAAGCGGGCGGACGGGCCGCACGCCGCGCGGCATCACGCCCTCGTTCCGCGATCGCATTCATGAACGCCTGGCTGACCACCCTCGGCGTGGTGCTGCTCAGCATCGGCAGTTTCTGGATGCTGCATCGGCTTGAACTCGAAGAACGCAATGCCGCCGCGCGGCGCATGCACGAACCGGACTACTACATCGACACCATGGTTCGTCGCACCCTCGGTCCGCAAGGCCAGCTCGCCAACGTGTTGCGCGCCGAGCGTCTGGAACATTTTCCCGATGATGACTCGACGGAATTGGCCAGTCCGCACCTGGAGATTTACAATGGTACGCTTGAGCCATGGCATGTCGTTGCCGAGCGTGGATGGGTGAGTTCGGGTAACGAAGTCGTCCTGCTGCATGGTCCGGTCGAGATCTGGCGCCAGAACAAGGCCGGCCAGCGCATATTCCAGGTGTTGACGTCGGAACTGCGGGTGTTGCCGAAGGAACAATATGCGGAGTCCGACCGACCAACCACTATTATCGCGCCCGCGACTGTTTCCCATTCCGTCGGCATGCGCGCTAATTTCGCGCATGAACGTCTCGAATTATTGAATCAAGTAAGAGCCAGACATGAAGTCGTCAAGCCGCAGAGTTGAGAGCGCGCTCCTGGTGCTGGCGATATTCGCCGGGCCGGCGCATGCCTTGTCGACTGACGCCCAGCAGCCCGTGCAGATCGAGGCCGACTTCGCCGAGCTCGATGATGAGGAGCACACCACCGTCTATGTCGGCAATGTGGTGGTCGATCAGGGCTCGATGCATATGACCGGCGACCGTCTGCGGGTCAATTTCACCGAGAACAAGGACATGAAGGACGCCTATCTCGAAGGCCGTCCGGCGACCTTCAAGCAGACCCCGGACCACGATGACGACGTACACGGTCAGGCCATGCAGATCGAATACCACGCCGACCGAAGTCTCTTGAATCTCATCGAGAAGGCGCGCGTGACCCAGGGCGAGCGCCTGTTCGAAGGTCACCGCATCAATTACGACACCAAGAAGAGCATCATCACGGCGCGTTCCGCGCGGGCCGGTGAAGTCGACAAGGATCAGCGTCCCAAGGAAGGCAGCGGACGGGTACGCATCATCATCCCGCCCAAGAAGAAGCCGCCCGAGGCCGCCCCGGGCAAGCCCGCGCCCGCCGCCGCGACGCCCTGATCGCGCGCGGCATCCCCTGACCCGTTGAAGCCCACTTCGGCCATGCCCTATCCGATTGCGATGGATCTCGCCCCATGAGCGTGCTCGCGGTCCGTCATCTGGCCAAGACCTATCGCTCGCGACGGGTGGTGAAGGACGTCAGCCTGTCGGTGCAGAGCGGCGAAGTCATCGGTCTGCTCGGGCCCAACGGCGCCGGCAAGACCACCAGCTTCTATATGATTGTAGGGCTCATCGCGAGTGAGGGCGGATCCATCCACCTCGACGCCGAAGACCTGACCCGACTGCCGATGGACGTGCGGGCGCGCAAGGGCCTGGGTTATCTGCCGCAGGAAGCTTCGGTGTTCCGCAAGCTGACAGTGGAGCAGAACATCCTGGGCGTGCTCGAGATCATTCCCGATCTCAACGACCACCAGCGCCAGCGTCGCCTCGACGCCCTCCTGCACGAGTTCCACATCGAGCACATCCGCCAGAATCTCGGCATGTCGCTCTCGGGCGGAGAGCGTCGCCGGGTCGAAATCGCCCGCGCGCTGGCCACCGAACCGCGTTTCATCCTGCTCGACGAGCCCTTTGCCGGCGTCGACCCGATCTCGGTCGGTGACATCCAGCGCATCATCCGACACCTGAAGCAGATCGGCATAGGCGTGCTGATTACCGACCACAACGTGCAGGAAACCCTGCGCATCTGCGACCGCGCCTACATCGTCAACGAAGGCACCATCATTGCCGAAGGCGATGCCGAGGCCATCCTCTCGGACGAAAAAGTACGGCGCGTCTATCTCGGCGAGACCTTCAAGCTGTAAAGACCCTCTGCCGGCGGCCGAAGATCCTTCACGACTCGACTCTGCCTGCCCATGGGAGAGTCCAAATAAGATATGCAAGTATTGATCCAGTCCGAGCCTGGGTGCGCTACTATGTGTTGGAATCATTCGATGAGTTAACGGTTGCCGGGAGGATATGAAGCAATCCCTTCAATTGAAGCTCGGCCAGCATCTGACGATGACGCCGCAGCTGCAGCAGGCTATACGCCTGCTACAGCTTTCCGCCATGGAGTTATCGGTCGAAATCCAGGAGGCCCTCGAATCGAACATGATGCTGGAAGTGGCCGACGGCGCCGACGACTACGAAGACCCGAGCTTCAGCGCCGGCGAGTCGGCGGCCCCCAGCACGGGCGATGACGGCGAGTTCGAAGCCAGCTTCGAGTCCAGTTTTGAAGTGGGTGGGGGCGATCCGGGCGAAACCGAAAGCCACTCCGTCACAGAAGACATTCCCGATGAATTGCCGGTCGACAGCGACTGGGACGAGATTTACGACACGCTCACCACCTCCGGCACGACCACCGGCAGCCGCGACGGCGACGACTCCGATTTCGAACGCGCCAGTGTCTCGCCGCCATCCCTGCGCGAACACCTGCTGTGGCAGGTCAATCTGACGCCCCTGAGCGATCGCGACCGCGCCATCGCCATGACCATCGTCGATGACCTCGATGGCGCCGGCTATCTGACCAGCAGCCTCGACGAGTTGGCGAGCACCGTGGGCACCGCCATCGAAGACCCGGTCGAGGCCGACGAAGTGCAGGCGATTCTGCGCCTGGTGCAAGGCCTCGAGCCGTCCGGGGTCGCGGCGCGCAATCTGCGCGAATGCCTGTTATTGCAGCTTGGCCAGTTGCCGGCCGCCACGCCCTGGCTGGCCGAGACGCGCCGCTGCGTGGCCGATTTCATGGAGATGCTGGCCGGTCGCGACTACAACCAGCTCATGCGCCGCCTGAAGCTCGCGCGCGAGGACCTGGCGCAGGTCATCGCGCTCATCCAGTCGCTGAATCCACGTCCCGGCTCGCAGTACAGCGAAGAGCAGACCGAATACATCGTGCCCGACGTGTTCGTGTACAAATACAAGGATCGCTGGCGGGTCGAACTCAACGCCGAGACCATGCCGCCTTTGCGCGTCAATCCGTACTACGCGAGCATGATCAAACGGGCCGACAACAGCGAGGACAACAACTCGCTGCGCACCCATCTGCAGGAAGCGCGTTGGTTCATCAAGAGCCTGCAGAGCCGCAGCGAAACGCTGCTGCGGGTCGCGACCGCCATCGTCGAGCGCCAGCGGGCCTTCCTGGAACACGGCGAGGAAGCGATGAAGCCGCTGGTGCTGCACGACATCGCCGAGGCACTGGAAATGCACGAATCGACCATCTCACGCGTGACCACGCGCAAATACATGCATACGCCGCGCGGCATCTTCGAACTCAAGTACTTCTTTTCCAGTCACGTCAGCACCACCCTGGGTGGCGAAGCCTCCTCGACCGCCATCCGCGCCGTCATCAAGAAACTCATTGCCGCGGAGAATGTGCAGAAACCCTTGAGCGATCACAAAATCGCCGAACTCTTGTCCGAGCAGGGCGTGCAGGTGGCGCGACGCACCGTCGCCAAGTACCGTGAAGCGATGTCGATTCCGCCGTCCAACGAAAGAAAGCGGATTGCCTGAGCGTCACGTCGCCGCGGCCGGTCAGAATCAACAAAATCAGTCCACCAGGAGAAAACCATGCATATCAAAGTCGATGGACGCCACGTCGAAGTCACCGACTCGATGAACGACTACATCCAGACCAAGCTCGGCCGCATCGAGCGTCATTTCGATCACCTCGTCAACGTGCACGTGGTGCTGGCGGTGGAAAAACAGCGGCAGATGGCCGAAGCGACCATTCACGTCGCCGGCAACGATATCCACGCCCACAGCGAAGACGACGACATGTACGCCGCCATCGACTCGCTGGTCGACAAGCTCGACCGCCAGATCAAGAAGCACAAGGAAAAGGTCACCAACCACCGCGGTTGAGTCGCACGCCATGCCGTCTTGCCCCGCCCCCGGCCGTCGTCTCGCGCGATGAGCGATGATCGCCGTTTCCTGATCGTTTCCGGGCTGTCGGGTGCGGGCAAGTCGATTGCATTGCATGCCTTGGAGGACGCGGGCTTTTATTGCGTGGACAATCTGCCGGTCGGCATTCTGTCGAACTTCGCGCGTTTCATCGCCGATTCGAATCAGCCCCATTTCGACAAGGTCGCGGTCGGCATCGATGCGCGTAATCAGCCCAATGCCCTGGCTTCGTTGCCCGGCGTGCTGGACCGGTTGGCTCTCGAAACCGCCCAGGCCGAACTGATTTTCGTCGATGCCAGCGACGAGACCCTGTTGCGACGTTTCAGCGAAACGCGCCGCAAGCATCCTCTCTCGTCGGAAGAACGGCCGTTGGCCGACGCCATTGCGCTCGAGCGCAGCCTGCTCGATCCCCTGGCCATCCGCGCTGACATCCGCATCGACACCACGCGCACCAATGTCCATGAGTTTCGTGCCGAAATTCGCGAGCTGATCACCAAGCGGGCGTCCGGCGCGCTGGCGCTGCAGTTTCAGTCCTTCGGCTTCAAGCACGGCGTCCCCAGCGACGCCGATTTCGTGTTCGATGTGCGCTGCCTGCCCAACCCCTACTGGGACGCGCAATTGCGCGACCATTCCGGTCGCGACGACCCAGTGCGCGAGTATCTCGATGCCGACCCCATGGTGCAGAAGCTGGCGGCGGACATCGGTCGTTTCCTCGAAACCTGGGTTGAACAGTTCGAGGAAGTGAACCGTACCTATCTGACCATCGCCTTCGGTTGCACGGGCGGTCGCCATCGGTCGGTCTACATGGCCGAGCGCATGGCGCGCGAGTTCGCCGCGCGCGGCAAGCGTGCCGCCATCAGCCATCGCGATCTGTAACGGCAAACCTCGGGACCGCTATCCATGCCCACCGCGCAACTGACCATCATCAATCGGCTCGGACTGCATGCCCGCGCCGCCGCCAAGTTCGTGCAGACCGCCGCCCACTATGGCTGCGACGTCGCGATCAGCAAGGGCGGCAAAAAGGTCAATGGCAAGAGCATCATGGGCGTGATGATGCTGGCCGCAGCGCAGGGCGCCGAAATCGAAGTCTGCACCACCGGCAAGGATGAGCAGGAGGCGCTCGACGCTCTCACCGCGCTCATTGCCGACAAATTCGGGGAGCCGTCGTGAGTTTTTCGCTGCACGGGGTCGCGATATCGCGCGGCATCGCCATCGGCCGCGTGCATATCGTCGAGCGCAATCAGCTCGAAATCGCCGAGTATCATCTCGAGGCGGGTGAAGTCGACGGCGAAATTACACGCCTGCATGCCGCGGTCGCGCTGGCCAAGCATCATCTGCGCGAGATCCGTGCCCATATTCCGAGTGGCACGCCGGCAGAGATCGTGGCTTTCATCGACACCCACATGCTGATGCTCGATGACGCCGCCTTCAACGATGAGCCGGCGCGCATCATCCGCGACAACCTGGTCAACGCCGAGTGGGCGGTCAAGCTGCAGCGGGATTCATTGATCGCGGTGTTCGAGGAGATGGAAGACCCCTACTTGCGCACACGCAAGGACGATGTCGATCACGTCGTCGACCGCATTTTCCGCAATCTCCTGCGCCATCCGCCGCTGCGCCATGAACTCCCCGATCAGAAGCTGAAGGGCATGATCATCATCGCGCGCGATCTGGCGCCGACCGATCTCGTGCTGTTGCAACACCACGGCGTGGCCGGCTTCGTCACCGAGTTCGGTGGCCCGACCTCCCATACCGCGATCCTGGCGCGCAGCCTTGGGATCCCCGGCGTGGCCGGTCTGCACCACGCGCGCCGTTACATCCAGGAAGACGAGATCATCATCGTCGATGGTGACGATGGCGTGGTGCTGGGCGGCGCGGACGAGCGCATCCTCGCGCAATACCGCGCCCGACAGGCGGAGCGGGTGAGTTATGTCGAGAGTCTGCAGGTCCTGCGTGACGCGCCGACCGTCACGCTCGACGGACGCGTCATCCATCTCTATGCCAACGTCGAGCTGGCCGAGGATTTCAAGAGCGTGGGCGAAGTCGGTGCCGACGGCGTGGGGCTGTATCGCACCGAGTTTCTGTTCCTGAACCGCGCCACCTATCCCGACGAAGATGAGCACTTCAACACCTATCGGCAGATGATCGATGCGCTCGGCGGACTGCCCTTCACCATCCGCACCGCCGATCTCGGCGCCGACAAGATGCCGGATGCCGGCGTTGCCAATATTCCCTTCGCCGCCAATCCGGCCCTCGGCCTGCGTGCCATTCGGCTGTGTCTGCGCGAACCCTCGCTGTTCTGGCCGCAGTTGCGCGCGATCATCCGTGTGTCGGCCTTTGGGCCGGTGCGCATGATGATCCCGATGCTATCGAGCGTCGATGAAGTGCATCAGGTGATGGACATCGTCGGTACGATCCGCAATGAATTCACCCGTCGCGGCATCGCCTTCGATCCCAATATGCCGATCGGTGGAATGATAGAAGTGCCGGCTGCCGCCATCTGCGCCGATGTATTCGCCAAGGAACTCGATTTCCTGTCGATAGGTACCAACGACCTCATTCAGTACGCGGTCGCCATCGATCGGGTGAACAACGAAGTGAGTTATCTCTATGACCCGCTGAACCCGGGCGTGCTGCGCCTGGTGTCGAGCACCATAGGCGCCGGACGCTCGGCCGGAATTCCGGTCGCGATGTGCGGTGAAATGGCGGGCGACGTGCGCTATACGCGGCTGCTGCTGGGGCTGGGGCTGACCGAATTCAGCGTGCATCCGGCTGCGCTGCTGGAAATCAAACACATCGTCACGCGCACCGATGTGCGTCACGCGGAAACCCTCGCCCAGGAGTTCCTGTTCGACTCGCGCCTCGAGCGTCGGCGCGAACTGCTGCAGGCATTGGAGACGGGCGCCACTTGAGAGCGGCGCCCGCGTCTCGTTTCGACCACAGTGCGCGCCTCACACGCTTGAACCCTCGCATCCCGAACGTCAGCTTCGAGTTCGCGTGAAGTCGGCGCGCACGCCCGTATATCCAAGGGAATAACCGAGATTCACGCTCTAGGCATCGATAAATTTTGTGTTATCATCCCTGTTGCCGTTTCGCCGTCGCATTTCTGCAACAGGTAATGTCGGGGGAATGCCAGGGAGCGGCGCCGCCTGCGGCGCACCTGACGGCTCAACAACAAACTGAATCAAGTGGGGACCTCGGCAATGAGTAAACTTTATCGAATTGCGCTCGTACTGCTCATGGGCTCGCTGGCCGCCGGCTGCGCGAACCAGGAGATCAAGCCATCCACCGTGCTGTGTCCGCTGCTCGGCGCGACGCTCGGCGCGGGTGTCGTGGCAGGCGTGGGTGGCGACGACGCGGGCCCGATGGCCGCGGGCGCTGTGCTCGGCGCGGCCGCCGGTTACTTCATCTGCCGCGACAAGCCGGTCGAAGCCGCGGCTCCGGCTCCGACCCCGGTTGCGCCCGCTCCGGCGCCGAAGCCGGTTGCCGTGGCACCGAAGGATTCCGACGGTGACGGCGTGATCGACCCCAACGACAAGTGCCCGGGTACCCCCCCTGGCGTCAAGGTCAATGCGGAAGGCTGCCCGGAAGTCGGCACCACGCTCATGTCCCTGCAGGGCGTCAACTTCGACACCGACAGCGCCAAGCTGAAGGCCGAGTCGACCACCATCCTGGACCAGGCTGCGGAAGTACTGAGCCAGCAGGCGGGGGTTTCGGTGCGCATCGAAGGCCATACCGACAGCCGTGGTTCCGACGCCTATAACCAGGTGTTGTCCGACAAGCGCGCCAAGTCGGTGATGGACTACCTGGTCGGCAAGGGTATCGACGCTGCGCGTCTGACCTCCGCCGGCTTTGGCGAGTCCAAGCCGGTGGTGGCGAATGATTCGGCGGCCAACATGGCCAAGAATCGTCGCGTCGACCTGGTCGTGACCAACAACTGAGGCCTGTCCTCAACTGCGAAAAGGCCCGGCTCTGCCGGGCCTTTTTGTTTTCAGGGCAGGAAATCGTCGAATGCGGCCGCGGTGCCGCCGCCGCGCAGCAGCACGCGCTTGAAAGCCTGCGGATCTTTGATGTGCGTAAGCGCGCCGTCCCGCGGGAAATGCTGGTCCTTGAGGCGTGACAGCCAGAACCGCAAGCCGCAGGCGCGCAGTGCCGCCCCCCAGGCCTCGC
>Ga0208492_1000704_pt1 | contig 26129 bp, 23 predicted proteins | sample Subbioar_CSW14AB_FD_184820 | JGI IMG/M metagenome (GOLD analysis project Ga0208492, IMG submission 184820) | Serpentinite rock and fluid subsurface biosphere microbial communities from McLaughlin Reserve, California, USA - CR12Mar_CSW14AB (SPAdes) | ecosystem: Environmental > Terrestrial > Deep... | reverse complement strand
CTGGCCTCGCGTGCCGGCAATTTCACCACCGGTCAGAATTTCGTCATCGATGGCGGGGCGACCATCGGGTCCTGAGCGAAGCCCGCTACGCGAGCGAACAGTACATTCAATTCATCATCAACTTCACGAGGCAGACCAGGCATGCGCGTCATCGAATATCCCAAGGACATGAAGGACCTCGTTGGTCAGGAAATCGGCGCGTCCGATTGGGTGGCGGTCGATCAGACCATGATCAACAAATTCGCCGAGGCAACCGGCGATCACCAGTGGATACATGTCGACGTCGAGCGCGCCAAGCGCGAAATGCCCGGCGGCAAGACCATCGCCCACGGCTTTCTGACCCTCTCCCTGGTGCCGCGCCTGGGCGCGACCATCTGGTCCATCACCCATCGCAGTCGCGGTCTCAACTATGGTTTGAACAAGCTGCGCTTCACCGCGCCGGTGCCGGTCGATTCCCGTGTGCGTCTGCGCCAGAAGCTGCTCGCGGCCGACGATGTCAAGGACAACGGCATCCGCCTGACCTTCGAGAACACCATCGATATCGAAGGCAAGGATCAGCCCGCGCTGGTGGCGGAAGGGCTGAGCATCGTTTTCCCCTGAGTCGCGCGACACGCGATGCCGCCCCACGGCGGCGTCGCGTTGGCAGGACTGCCCGCTAGGCCGGAATGCGGCTGCCATCCCAGGCGAACACGCCGCCCGAATCCGCCTCTTCAAGATTGCCGATGACCCGCAGCAGACAGCCCGCCGCGTGCTGCGGCGTAAACAATTGCGCCTCACTCACGCCGCCCTGGAAGGGTTTCGACAACGCGGTATCGACCGTCCCCGGATGCAGGCCCACACACAATGCGGCCGGCGCGCGACGGGCAAGCTCCAGGGCCAAGGTCTTGAGCAGCATGTTGAGCGCCGCCTTGGACGCCCGATAGCCATACCAGCCACCGCGGCGGTTGTCGCCGATGCTGCCGACCCGCGCCGACAGCGCGGCGAATACGGCTCGCCCGTGGCGCGGGAAAAGCGGCAGGAAATGTTTCGCGACCAGGGCCGGACCGATGGCATTGGTCGCGAACACTTCGCTCAACACCGCCGCGTCCAGCGCCCGCCAACTCTTCTCCGGCGTGCTACCTGCGGGATTGCTGAGCAGGCCGCTGGCGACCAGCACCAATCGCACTTCGCCGCGCGCGCTCGCCGCCGCGGCCAGCGCGGCGATACCCGCTTCGTCGGTGATGTCGAGCGCCATCGCGACGCGCCGCCCGCCGCCGCTCGGCACATGGCGATGGCCGGTTACGAGCACGGTGCCGACGGCGCTGTGTTCGTGCAGTTGTTCGGCGAGCGCGGCACCGATGCCGCCTGTCGCGCCGATCACGACCGCGACCGACGACGGCGCGAGGAAATCCAGCATCGTCTCAAACCGTGCCGGGCGGCAGACTGCTTTTCATGCGCTGCGTGAAATCCCATTGCGATTGCCACTCGGGCACCACCTCGAGGGCCACTTCACTCGCCGCGCGACGTAACAGGCGCCGTGCGAGCGGGGTGTCCGTCGTACCGAAGTAACGCAGCAACAAGGCTTGCAAGGTCTGCGCGCCGAGTTCGGGATGGCAGATCACCCGTCCGCGCCCGCGCAGCCCGCGATAGGGCATGTCATTGGTCGAAAGATCGAAAGCGCAGCGCGGCGCAGCGCGCAACGCACGCACCAGCCGCGACTCCGCCTGAGAGGCGCACCACAGGCTCGCGCCGCGCGCCTCGAACCACAGCGGCACGATCAGCAGGCCGCGTGGGGTCTCGACCGCAAGTCGCAGAGGTATCTTGAGATGGCACAGTGAGGGCTCGTTCATGCTGATGGCGGGATTCGATTCCAATGCCACCACTGTGCATGAGCAGGACGGCGGAGAGAAGCGTCCCGTTGCCGGGCGCGCCAGCGCGTCAGGCGAACTTGACCGCCTTGCCGTCGAGACCCCCAGCCCAGGCCTCGAATGCATCGAGCTTCATGGGACGGCCAATGAAGAATCCCTGTCCGTAATCGCAACCGAGGTCGGCGAGAAACCTCAAGGTCTGCGCATCTTCTATGCCTTCGGCGACCACGGTCATGCCGAAGTTGTGCGCCAGATCGATGATGGAGCGCACAATCTTGGCGTTGCGGTCGCTGTGGGTCACATCCATCACGAAGGACTTGTCGATTTTGAGTTCGCCCACCGACAGACGGCCGAGCTGCGACAGCGAGGAATAGCCGGTGCCGAAGTCATCGATCGAAAGCCGGATGCTCTCGCCGTGGAATCTGTCGAGGATGGCGATCGCCGCTTCGGGATCTTCGATCAATGCGCCTTCGGTGATTTCGAGCGTGAGCTGACATTTGTCGGTGCACCAGATGCTGGCCGATTGGGTGACGAAGTCGAAGATATCCGGGTCGCCGAGCGCGATCGGCGACAGGTTCACCGCCACCGAGAAGCCCGGGAAGCGTTCGAAATAGTCACCACAGGAGCGCAGCGCGGCGTTCAAGGTCCACAAGGTGATCTGCACTATCAGGCTGGAACGCTCGGCTATCGGGATGAAGATATCCGGCGACACCACTTCGCCACTTTCGCGCGTCCAGCGCGCCAGCGCTTCGGCGCCCACCAGGCGACCGCTGCGCAGATCGATCTTCGGCTGCAGACACAGGTGGATCTCGTCGCGATCGATGGCTTCGTGCAGCGCCCGTTCCAGTACGTAGCTGTGAACGTTGCGGGTGCGTATCTCCAGCGCCGAGGAATACAGGCCATAGCCGGCGGGATTGTCCTTGGCCTGCACCAGCGCCAGCTCGGCACAGCGCAACAAGGCTTCGGCATCTGGCGCATTGCTCGGATGGAGCGCGACGCCGATGCTGACCTCGACGGTGATGTCGTGGCCGGCGACCAGGAAGCGCGACTTGCAGGCCTGGATGATTTTGCTGGCCGCCAGTTCCGCCTGGGCGCTGCCCAGCAGACAGGGCAGGATCAGGCCGAAGCCGGCGTCCTCGATGCGCATGACGGTATCGCAGGTGCGCAGCGCACCGGCGATGCGCGTGTGCACTTCGCCCACCACTTCGTCGGAGGCGTCATAGCCATAGTTGACGTTGATTTCGTGGATACGCGGAATGCGCAGCACCAGCACGCCGATCAGGCCACCCGCCTCGGCGGACGACAGGGCGAGGGCCAGCGTGTCGAGGAAACGCCGGCGTCGCGAGACGGGGAGCAGCTTGTCCGTCACAACAGGCGCGAGATGTTGTCGAGCAGTTCAGGCGTCATGCGGCCCTGCGCCAGATAGAACTGACGTGGGTCGATGCCGTAGGCCTCGGGTTCGACGCTGCGCTTGATGGTGACGGCGGTGTAATCGTCGCCCAGCTGGTTGGCGTGCGTGGCCAGATCGATATCGACGAAGTTCGCGAGCGGCTTCTTGTCCACGCCCAGAATCAACATCAGACGCGGCAGCAGACGGCGCACGCGGTTCTGGCCGACCACGATGCCGACTTCGCCGGAATGCAGCTCGACCAGGGTGCCGGTCGGGTAGATACCCAGACACTGAATGAACTGCTCGACCAGTTCGCGCTGAAAGGATTTTCCGCACTCGTCATACAGCCGGCGCATGGCGTCGTGGGGTGAAATGGCGACCGCGTAGGGCCGGTCGCTGGTGATGGCATCAAAGAAATCGGTGATGGCGACCATGCGTGCAAACGACGGGATTTCGCGCCCGGCGAAACCGCGCGGATAGCCGCTGCCATCGAAGCATTCGTGATGCGCATGCACGATTTCGAACACCCGCTTGCTGATGTCCGGCACCTGATGCAGAAGCTCGACACTGTAGTCGACGTGCTTCTTCACTTCCTGCTGTTCGAGCTCGCTGAGCGGCGTGGTCTTGCGCACGAGGTCGGCCGGCAATTTGAGTTTGCCGATATCGATCAGCATCGCCCCCAGACCGATGTCGGCGAGTTCAACCCGGGAAAAGCCGAGATGGCGGCCAAAGGCGATGGCGAGTGCGCTGGTGTCGAGCAGATGGTAGTAGGTGTAGGTGTCGCGATCCTTGACCAGACGCAGCCACATGCAGGCGTCGGGATTGCGCACCACCGACTCGGTGATGCCGGTGACCGCATCCTTGAGGCCGACCACCGCAATCTTGCGCCCGCGGTGAATGTCGTCGACGACTTCGTCCAGCGCCTCACAGACCTTGGTCCGTGCCGCGCGGGCCAGGCTCATCTCCTCTTCCACCGAGGCCGTGTCGATATGGTTGACCGGTCGCGCCGGCATGAAGTCGAAGACCTGCGCCTCGCGATCGGATTTGGCCATGCGGTCGGTCCAATCGACGGTTACGTTGTCCTGGACATCGGTGGGCCGGCCGCGCTTGTCGGTACGCACCCAGACCGTGCTGCAGAACCTGCGCAGATTGTCGATGGCATCGAGGTCATAGACCCAGGAGCCCTGGAAATGAAACGGCGTGCCAAGCCAGGGGCGATCCAGCTTGGCGACGAACATGCCCAGCTTGACCTTCTCCACTTCAATCTTGATGTCCATGTGATCTGATAAGTTCCTGCGGATTCCCTGACGTCCATCTACCCTGGACATCCCTCCCGTCGGCATTGCCACCCCTGCCGGGCGCAATCCGTCGGTCCTCGCGCTTATCGGCCCTGCACGGCCGTGACTGAACCGTGCGATTGCAATTGCACACGCACTTTTCATCCCTTCAGGCAACGCCCGGCGGCGGGGTTGCGGCGCGTGATCCAGATCAACTCCCGCCGTCCATGCGCTTCTATGGTGCGCTGAGGTGAGCGTGGCCGGCGGTTCGCCTCGCCCCACTACAACGCCCTTTCCCCGCACGAAGGAGAGTTCGATGAAGTTTCACTGGTTCAACCTCATGCCCTGGCCCTACCTGCCCGATGATTTCGCCGAGAAGCATCGCAGCGTGTGGGTCGATGTCGATTCGCGACTGTTCGACCCGGTCAAGGCCAACCGGGTCTACAACGACTACCTCGACCTGCTGGAGTACGCCGGCGACCTCGGTTTCGACGGTCTCGGCATCAACGAACATCATCAGAACGCCTACGGCCTCATGCCTTCGCCGCAGCTCATGGCCTCGACGCTGGCGCGCCGCACGCGCGACCCGTCCATCCTGCTGCTCGGCCAGTCCATCGCGCTCTACGACCCACCGACCCGCGTCGCCGAAGAGATGGCGATGATCGACTGCATCTCCGGCGGACGCCTGATCTGCGGCTTCCCGGTCGGCACTTCGATGGATGACAACTACGCCTGCGGCGCCAATCCGGCCACGTTGCGCGAGAAATACTACGAAGCCCATGACCTGATTCGTCGCGCGTGGTCCGATCCGGATGTCTTCACCTGGAGCGGCCAGCACTACCAGATGCGCTACGTGAATCTGTGGCCGCGGCCGATCCAGAATCCGCCGCCCGTCTGGATCCCGGGCGGCGGCTCGCTGGAAACGTGGGACTTCTGCGCCCAGCACAACTACAACTACAGCTACCTGTCCTTCACCGGTTACATCCGCGGCGCGCAACTCATGGAAGGCTTCTGGAAGCGCATGGAGCAGCTCGGTCGCGAGTTCAATCCCTATCAGGCGGCTTTCGCCCAGCAGATCGTGGTCGCCGAGACCGATGCCGAGGCTCAGCGTCTCTACGAAAAGCACGTGCGCTATTTCTTCTCGCGCTGCCTGCATGTGCATCCGGGCTTTGCCGATGCGCCGGGATACCGCACCGAAGCGACCTTGCGCGCCGGCCTCGGCACGCAGATGTCGGGTCAGGGTTCGGCGCTGAACCAGGCGGCGTCGTTGTCCTGGCGCGAGATGATCGATCAGGGCTATATCGTCGCCGGCAGTCCCGACTCGGTCTGCGAGCAGATGGAGAAGGTTGCCACGACGCTGAAGCTCGGCCACATCGTCTGTCTCATGCACATCGGCGACATGCCGACCGAGCTCTGCAAGTACTCGACCGATCTGTTCGCCAGCCGTGTGATGCCGCGTATCCGCCCGCTGTGGAGCGAATACGAAGATCACTGGTCGCCCAGACCCATGCCACGGGAAGACCGCGCCGTGCCGCGCGAAGTGGATTTCGGGCGCAGCCACGCCGCAGGCAAAGCCGGCGCGCATGTGAAGGAGGCCGTCTGATGAAGCCGCAAACGATTGAAGTAGGCGCCGAGGGGCTGGTCGTGCATTACTACCGTGCCGGTAAGGGTGAGCCGCTGCTCTATCTGCATCATTTCCTGGGGCTGGTCGATTTCGAACCGGCGCTCGCGCGCCTCGCGGAACATTTCGATGTCATCGCCCCCTATGCGCCGGGCTGGGGGCCGGCCAAGGACCAGCTGACGCGCATCAACGTCGGGCCGCTCGATCTGACCCTGCATCAGCAGGACATCCTCGATGCGCTCGGCATCGACAAGGCCCATGTGGTCGGCGTCGGCATAGGCGCATGGATGGCGGCAGAGCTGGCCGCGATTGCGCCTGCGCGTGTGCGCAAACTGGTGCTGGTCAATCCCGTCGGCATGTGGATGGAGGACGCGGTCGGGCAGGACCCCTTCGCGCAGAATCCCGGCGCGCCGTCGGAAGTCCTGTTCTCCGATCCCAGCTATCGCAAGCGTGTGCTGCTTGAAGGCCGCGATCCCATGAACGCGCTGGTCGACGAACTGCTGGCCCTGCGCGCCAGCGCCAAGTTCCTGTGGCCGATCATGGAGACCGGCGTCGGGCGCCGCCTGCCACGCGTGAAAGCACCGACCCTGGTGGCGACCTCGACACGCGACGTCGTGGTGCCGGCCGCCCATGGCGTCGCCTGGCAACAGCGCATCCGCGGCGCGCGCCTGACCACCATCAAGGACGCCGGGCATCTGGTCGAACTCGAGCAGCCCGAGGTCTTCGCGACCCTGGTCCGCGATTTCGTCCAGGCCGACAGCGTCGCGCAGGTCGCCTGATGTGCGGTAGCTTCGAACCCCAGGCACCGCGCGACAACCCGTCCCGGCTGCGTACGTCGAGCTCGCGGAATACGGCGCCGGCCGCGGCCGCATCCCACGACGACAAACTGAGCGAGCTTGCACACGCGCCCGTCGCGGCGCCCAAGCCCGGACATTGAGCCCCCGCGCTGGCCGACGCCGCGGCGTCGGCCAGCTTCAGCGCCGCCGCTCGCCGCCCACGCGCTTAAAGCTATGCACCCTCCACGCCGCTATCGAGATCGCGAAACCGACAAGCTGCGAGCAAGCGTTCCATCATGAAATCCACTGCCCCAGTTACCCAGGTCGAGCGCGTGCTTGCGCCGCAATCGACCCTGGTATCGCGTACAGATTTGAAAGGAGTCATCACGTACGCGAACCAGGCATTCATCGACATCAGCGGTTACGCGCGCGGCGAATTGCTGGGCGCGCCCCATAGCATCGTGCGTCATCCCGATATGCCGGCCGCCGCCTTCGCCGACCTGTGGCGCACCATCGGCGCCAACAAACCCTGGCGCGGGGTGGTGAAGAACCGCGCCAAGAACGGCGATCACTACTGGGTCGAAGCCTTCGTCACGCCCTATCACGAACACGGTCGGCTGGTCGGCTATCAGTCCATACGCACCGCGCCCAATCGCCAGCACGTGACCGACGCCGACAGACTCTACCGCGCCGTATGCAATGGTCAGGCCCACTTGCAGGCGCCGTCGCGAACGCTGGTCGATCTGCTGCCCTTTGACGTGCGCGCCAATCTCACCAGCCTCGCCCTGATCGCATTGTTCATCGGCACGGCCAGCGCCGGCTGGCTGGGCTACGGCGGTCTCGCTTTCGCGTGCAGCGCGGCCGGCGCACTGATCGCGGCAGCGACCTGCTGGTGGAATATCACACGTGTGCACCGCCCCTTGGCGCGTGTGCAGAAAACCCTGCTGGCCCTCGCCGAAGGCCGCCTCGGTCGTCAGGTCGAGTGCATACGCGGCGAGGAATTTCCCGAACTGCTGGAAGCGGCCGAAACGATGCGCCTGCGCCTCGCTGCGATGGTGGTCGAGATTCAACAGACCGCGCGTCGCCTGAACGGCGAGACCGCGCAGATGGAAACCGAGATCAAGGGGCTGAAGTCGCGGCTCGATGAGCAGAACGGCCGCATGACCGCCGCCGCCGTGGCGCTGGAGGAAATGAGCGCGACGGTCGAGGAGGTGTCGTCACGTATTCGCGATACCGCCGCCCATGCGCGCGGCGCCGATGCCATCGTCACCGACGTCAATTTGTCGGTGCGCAACGAAGTCAGCACCAGTTGCACCATCATGTCGGCGGTGGCCGAATCCTCGGCGCGTATCGATGAACTCGATTCGGCGGTCAAGCTGGTCGGTCAGGCTTCCAACGAGATTCGCGAGATCGCGGCGCAGACCAATCTGCTGGCCTTGAACGCCGCCATCGAAGCAGCGCGCGCCGGCGAACAGGGCCGCGGCTTCGCCGTCGTTGCCGACGAAGTAAGGGCGCTGGCAACGCGCACCGCCGCCAGCACCGACAAGATCACCGAGATCATCGAACAGATCACCGATGCCACGCACCGCGCCTTGTCCACCATGCATTCGACCCGCGAAGGCGTGACGCGCAATGTCGACGACATACAAGTGGTCGGCGCCAACCTCGAACAGGTCACGCGTGCCAGCCATGACATCCTCCAACTGGCCGAGGGCAATTCCCGCGCCATGCTCGAACAGGCCGCCGCCGCCAGCGAACTGACCGACGCGGTCGAGCGCATCAATGGTCTGGCCGAAGGCAACCGTCTGGCATTCGAACATCTCGGCCACACCTCGGAGACCGTCGACCGCACCGCTCGCGAACTCGCTGCGCTCGTCACGCATTACGCGATGAGCGAGACGCGCGCCGCCTGAGCGCGCGTCGGCGTTGCCTCAGGACGGCAAGGCGCGCCAGTCGAAGGCCACGGTCTGCACCGTCGCGGTCGGCGAATCCGGCGTCGCATCGGCGTAATGGTGATACTCGAAGCGCACCTGCTCGAATTTGAGCGTCAATGTTTCGGCGGCATGGTTGTCTTCACAATTGCCGCCGACTTCCACAGCCAGCACGCGCAGGTTCTCGAATTTCACCGTGATGAACTTCTGCTGCGCGTCGCGTTTGCCGACCACCGGCACGATGTTGATCTCCGCCACCGGCACCACGCCGCCCTGCGCCCACAGGTTCATCAAGGCCGGGCTTTCCACCCCGACCTTTTTCACCACGCGCAGTTGATCGGGCGGCATGAGCGCGCCCGCGCTGGTCAGATGCCACTGCCAGGACACCACGTCGGCCCAGCCCGGATGGTAGTAATTGCGTGAACCGCCGGTCACTCCGTCCAGACGTAGAAAAATCTCAAGTGCCATCGGCCCATCTCCGCTGGGGAGTGCGCCAGCTTCGCTCCTGCGGGAACGCAGACCGCCATCTAAACACGAATGGCATGTGCCTGTACGCACGAGCTGGCGCGCCGTCCATGACGCACGCGGCCGCGATGCTCAAGGAGCGTCGATTTCCGCCAGCACTTTGCGTGCGATGCGAAACGAAGTCACGCCGCAGGGCACGCCGCAATACATCGCAATCTGATGCAGCACCGCCTTCAGTTCGTCGCGCGACAGGCCATTGTTGAGCGCGCCGCGGAAATGCAGTTCGAATTCCTCGGAACGCCCCAGCGCAGCCAGCATGCCGAGATTGAGGATGCTGCGCGTCTTGCGATCCAGGGTGTCGTCGCCCCAGATGAAACCCCAGGTGTAGTCGGTCACGACTTTCTCCTGGAATTCACGGCTGAAATCGTCGGCGCTGGCCATCGCGCGCGCCACGTATTCCTCCCCCAGCACCGCCTTGCGCATCTTGAGGCCGGCCTCGAACTGACTGTCGCTCATCGTCTCTCTCCTGTTTGCGAAATGATGCATGGTCTGCACGGGCGATTATGCACGGCCGCGTCGCGTGCCGGCGCACGCGCACGACCTCCGCGCACGCTTGAAGCAGGGATTCGTGCATCGCCCGAGCGTCTGCCGCGCCAGATGTCGCTGACCTTTCGACTTGCGCATCTCCCAGCCCGCCTGCGCGTTCCCTTGCACCACGTATGACGCCAGCTACACCGGGAACGGCAATGTGCTGGCGCGACACAAGGCCAGGCGCGCGCTGGTCCAGCTGCCGGTCAGGGTCGTCAAGGGCGCGATGGTGAGCGGGGCGGGCTTCGTGCGAGCGTGCAATTCCCCACTCAGCGCCGGGTTCCGCCATCGGCGTTCGATGCTAGGATGCCGGCGTGCCCACGCAGCCGGAGACTCCCGATGATCGATCTCTACTACTGGCCGACGCCGAATGGCTGGAAGGTCAGCATCATGCTCGAAGAATGCGGTATCGAGTACAACACCATCGCCGTCGATATCGGCGGCGGTGACCAGTTCAAGCCCGAATTCCTGCGCATCTGTCCGAACAATCGCATGCCGGCCATCATCGACCATGCGCCGCTCGGCGGCGGCAAGCCGCTCGCGCTGTTCGAGTCCGGCGCGATTGTCGAATACCTCGCCGACAAGTCGGGCATGTTGCTGGCCGCGACGGGCTCGGCCGAGCGCTATCGCGTGTTGCAGTGGGTGTACTGGCAGATGGCCAACCTCGGTCCGATGATGGGCAATGCCAATCATTTCAAGAATTACGCCAAGAACCTGACCGACGATCCGAGCCAGCTCGAATACGGCATCAAGCGCTTCGTCGGCGAAGTCGACAGATTGTGCGGCGTGATGGATGCCCAGCTCGGTGCCAACGCTTACCTTGCCGGCGACGACTACAGCATCGCCGACATCATGAGCTGGCCGTGGGCCTGTCTGCTCGAGCGGCTGATCGACCCCGGTGTGTTCGAGACCTTCCCCAATCTCAAACGCTGGGTCGATGAAGTCGGTGCGCGACCGGCGGTGCAGAAGGGGCGCTTTCTGTTCAAGGAATGGGCGGAGCGCCCGCTCACCGAGGAGCAGGAGCAAGCCCGCCGCGCCTTGTTGTTCAATCAGACCAACGACAAAGTGCGGGCAGCGCGCGAAGCGGCGGCACGCGCGGTGCGCTGAACGATCAGAACAGCTCCACGTCGCCTATTTCGCGCGCTTCCGCGACGCGCGCCTGGACGGCCATCACGATGCGGTTGCGGCCCTCGTGCTTGGCCTGGTAGAGCGCCTGATCGGCGATATCCACCAGGTCCGGCGCGAGCGTGCCGACGTCCGCCCGCGCATAGCCGACGCTGACCGTCACGCGCCCCACGCAGGGGAAATTGTAAGCTTCGACGGCGGCGCGAAAGCGCTCCAGCGCAATGCCGGCACCACCCTCGTCGGTGCGCATGAGGACCAGGAATTCCTCGCCCCCGAAACGGAACAGGCGATCGTTGAAACGAAATGATCGTTCCATGATGCGTGCGAAGCGCAGCAGCACTTCGTCACCGAGCAAATGACCGTAGCTGTCGTTGACGCGCTTGAAAAGATCGATGTCGAGGATGGCCAGCCACAGCTCGTGACCGAGTTCATCGGCCGCGCCGCTCGCGAGTTGCAGATAGGTCTGGGTGAAAGCCTGGCGGTTCAACAGCCCCGTCAGCTGGTCGCGCTCACGACTCTCAATCAGACGCAACTGGTTACTGAACAAGTCGGCCAGATGCATGATCTGCATGCGCAGCATGGGGTCGGGCGACGGATTGTCCAGCACCAGCAGGCGGCGCGGCGAGCCATGTCCTGGAATGAGCAGCAGCATGCGCGCCGGCAGACCGGGACTGGCAGCCACCTGATAGTGGCCGCCGCCATCGAGCGCCTCATGGACGCCGCGCATGTCGGGCGCGCAACGATGGGCGATGCCGAGCTCGATGTCGAACAGGCGCACCACCGCTTCGGCGCGGAGCGCGTCCGGGTTCTGATAGGCCTCGAGCAGGACGGCACTTTCCACCCAGCCACTGTGCTCCAGCACCTCGATCAGGGCGCGGGCCAGGGACTGGCTGTCGCTCTGACTGGTGAGGGTCAGGGTGGTGCGTTGTAGAAAATTTATGTCGTGCATGATCGAGGCTGGCTCCGTGCTACTTTGCGGCGCGCCGGGCACTTACTTGAGTGCGCGGCGCGGCCAGTGCGCGTGCCCCATGACCGATCGCGCCAGCGGTGCGAGAATGCACTCCGCCCCGCACCTGGGGACGGTCAGTACATAGCGAGAGGACAATTGCATGGGGCGTTTACAGGACAAGGTTTGCATCATCACCGGCGCGGCCGGCGGTCAGGGCGAGGTGGCGGTGGAGTTGTTTGCGCGCGAAGGCGCAAAAATCCTCGCCTCCGATCTCAAACCAGAGAGCAGCGCGCGTATCGCCAAGGTCGCCGCCGACCATCCCGGCCGCGTGCACTATGTGGCGGGCGATGTCACGGTCGGTGCCGATCTGGACCGCATTGTGGCCGCTGCCGTGCAGCACTTCGGGCGTATCGATGTACTGTTCAACAACCATGGCGTGATGGTCGGCAGTCCCTTCCTCGACACCACCGAGGCCCAGCTCGATCAGGTACTGGACATCAACGTGCGCGCCTCCTTCCTGCTCTCGCAGCGCGTCGCGCGGCAGATGGTGAGCCAGGGCGGCGGCGGCTCCATCATCCACAATGCCTCGATCGGCGGCGTCGTCGGCTTTCCCGACATGGCAGCCTACGGCGCTTCCAAGGCCGGCGTGGCGCAACTCGCGCGCTCGATGGCCAATGATCTGCGCGCCTTCGGCATACGCGTGAACGCGGTCGCACCGGGCGGTATCGATACCCCGATGCCGCACAAGTACCTCGAGAAGTTCGACAACCGCGCGGACATCTGGAAAGCCATGGAACAGGCCCATCTGACCGGCCGTCTCGGCCGTCCCGAGGAAGTGATCTACCTGGTACTGTTCCTGGCCTCCGATGAAGCCTCGTTCATGAACGGCGCGGTGGTGGCGGTCGACGGCGGCTACTCGGCAGTCTGAGTCCGGCAATCCACTCGGGCAGGACGGGCCACCGATGCCGCAACGCTATACCCCCGCCCTGCTCGAGCGCCTGATCGGCGAGCTCACGGTACTGCGTGAGGCCGCCCTCGGCTTCGCCGCGCAGCACCACGATGCCTTGGCGGCCGCCACGGCGGACTACCAGGCCAGCGCCGCCAACCTGCTCCATTACCTGAGTCTGCGTCAGCACGATCTGCGGCCCCTGCAGGAGGTGCTGGCGCGCCTGGGGCTGTCGTCCCTCGGCCGCAGCGAGGCCCACGCCCTGGCGGCCGTGGATGCGCTGCTGGCCGCCCTGCATCGCATCGCGCAGCGTCCGCTCGCGGCCTCGTTGGCGCAGCCGCCGCCGGTCGACCACGCCGCCGGGCAAACGCTGCTCGACGCCCACACCGCGGCCCTGCTCGGCCCGCCGCCGAGCGCGCGCGCGGTGCGCATCATGGTCACCATGCCGGGCAGTGCGGCCAGCGACGAACACCTCATTCCGCGCCTGCTCGAGGCGGGCATGGACGTCATGCGCATCAACGCCGCCCACGACGACGAAGCCGCGTGGGGCGCGATGGTCGCGCGCCTGCGCGCTGCCGAGCAGGCGAGTGGCCGACGCTGCAAGGTGCAACTCGATCTGGCCGGCCCCAAGCTGCGTACCGGTGCGGTCCAGGGCGGGCAGCGCGTTGCCTGCTTCGGTCCGCGCCGCGATGAGACGGGCGCGGTGCTGCGTCCGGCCCAGGTGTGGCTGACCGACGCGGCATCGCCCCAGCCCGCCCCCGGCGACATCGATTGCGTGTTGCCCATCGAGGGCGATGTATTGCGCCACGCGCAGGCCGGCGACGCGCTTGAAATCCAGGATTGCCGCTGGCGGCACCGCAAGGTGCGGCTGCTCGAAGCCCAGGGCGGTGGGTGGCGCGCGCAAGCGGTCAAGCGGGTCTATGTCGAAGAGGGCGCGGCGGTACGCCTGCGCCGCCAGGGGCGCTTCATCGCCCACGGTGTGCTGCGCGGTCTCGTCACCGAGGAACGCCCCTTGCGCCTGCAGGTCGGCGATGTGTTGTTCGTGTGTCGCGACGAGTTCGCCGCTTGCGCCGCCGAGTTCAGCGCCGACGGCGCGCTTGCGCGCGCGCCACAGGTCGGCTGCACCCTGGGCGCGGCGTTCGACGATGTCGCGGTCGGCCATCGCATTCTGTTCGATGACGGCAAACTGGCCGGCGAGGTCCTCGCCAACGATGGTCAGCGCCTCGAAGTGCGCATCACCCGCACCATGCCCGGCGGCGCGCGCCTGCGCGGCGACAAGGGCATCAATCTGCCGGACAGCGCGCTGCGCCTGCCGAGCCTCGCGGCGGACGATCTGCGCTGCCTCGATTTCGCCGTCCGACATTGCGACATGCTCGGCCTGTCCTTCGTGCGCAGCGCCGCGGATGTGCTGTCACTGGAGCAGGAACTCACGCGCCGCGCCGGCCAGCATCTGGGCGTGGTGCTGAAGATCGAAACCCGTCAGGGCTTCGAGGCCCTGCCCGAGATTCTGCTCGCGGCGCTGCGTTCACCGCCCATCGGCATCATGATCGCGCGGGGCGATCTGGCGGCGGAGATCGGCTTCGAGCGCCTCGCCGAAGTGCAGGAAGAGATCCTGTGGCTGTGCGAAGCCGCCCATCTGCCCGTGATCTGGGCAACGCAGGTGCTGGAGAGTCTGGCCAAGAGCGGCTTTCCGTCACGCGCCGAAGTCACCGACGCGGCGATGGGCGTGCGCGCCGAATGCGTGATGCTGAACAAAGGGCCTTACATGGTCGAGGCGGTGGAATTTCTGGATGGCGTGCTGCGGCGCATGCAGGCCCATCAACACAAGAAGCGCACGATGCTGCGCCGGCTCGCGGTGGCCGGCGCGCAGGAATGACGGTGGGAAGGGCTCAGAACGCCGGTTTGACCTCGGCCTTCTGATAGCGATCGAGCCCGTCGAGGATTTCACGCTTGGCCGATTCCGGGCCTTCCCAGCCGCGCACCTTCACCCACTTGCCGACCTCGAGATCCTTGTAGTGCTCGAAGAAGTGCTGGATCTGCAGCAGTCGTTCGGGCTGCAGATCTTCCGGTCTGTTCCAGTGCTTGTAGATCGGCAGGATGCGATGGATGGGCACCGCCAGCAGCTTGGCGTCGCCGCCGGCCTCGTCATCCATCATCAACACGCCAATTGGCCGACAGCGGATCACGGCGCCGGTGGTGACCGCGAAAGGCGTCACCACCAGCACATCGACCGGGTCACCGTCATCGGCGATGGTGTGCGGGATGTAACCATAGTTGCAGGGGTAGTGCATGGCGGTCAGCATGAAGCGGTCGACAAACAGCGCACCGGTGGCCTTGTCCACTTCATACTTGACCGGGTCGGCATTCATCGGGATTTCGATGATGACGTTGAATTCGTCGGGCAGGTTGCTGCCGGAATCGACGCGATCGAGATTCATGCGAGAGAGCTTCCTTCACTTGTGAATAGGGGCGCGAGCATTCTACGCCGCGCCCGCGGCTGAGGTTCAGGCGGAAATGCGTTCGCCGTCACCATCCGGTCGGCCGTAGCCGGCGGCGGCCAGGGCCACGCGCACGGTTTCATATTCGCTTTCGATCAAAGGCAGGCGTTCACGCGCGCGCTCGTAATCGCCCTGACGCAACAAGGCGTCGGTGGCGGCGCACAGATTGGCGAGGCGCATGGCGCCGACCTGGGCGGCGCTCGATTTCAGCGCATGGGTGGCGCGCTGGCGATCGGTAAAGTCGGCGGTGCGCAGCACCGCGAGCAGGCGCGGCGCATCGTCGAGAAACAGCGCGACCACCCGGCGTACGGCGTCGCCGCCGCCCTGGCCTTCCAGCACACGCAGGCTTTCCAGCGCTTCGGTATCGAGCGCCGGCAGTTCGTCGGGCGCGACGCTCAACACCGGTGGCGCTTCCACCGTCGCCGGCCGCACCGCGCCTGCGCCGCTGCTGACCAGCCAGCGCTGCAATACCGTCTGCAGGTCCTGGCGCGTGAAGGGCTTGCGCACATAATCATCCATGCCGGCGGCGATACAGCGTTCGCGATCGCCGGCCATGGCATTGGCGGTGAGGGCGACGATGGGCACATGGCGCCCACCGTCACCGCCCTCCGGCGAGCTTTCATAGGCGCGAATCCGGGCAGTGGCTTCAAAGCCATCCATGTCGGGCATCTGGCAATCCATGAGAATCAGCGCGTAGTGCTTGCGCCGCACCGCCGCCAGCGCGGCACGCCCGTTGGCCACCGCGTCGGTCTCGAGGCCCAGCGCGCGCAGGTTGATCAGCGCGACTTCGCGATTGACGGCGTTGTCCTCGACCAGCAGCAAGCTGCCGGCAGTCGCCGCCGCGGACGACAAGCCGCGCACCGCGTCGGCGACCGTGCTGCGCGGCGCATTCGCCGCCGGCTGCGCCGGCAGCACGAACCAGAACATCGAGCCCAGCCGCGGCACGCTCTGCACGCCTATCTCGCCGTGCATGAGTTCGACCAGTTGACGGGTGATGGCAAGACCGAGACCGGTGCCGCCAAACTGACGCGTGGTTGAACCATCGGCCTGGATGAAGGGCAGGAACAGACGGCCGGCGGCATCACCTTCGATACCGATGCCGGTGTCGGCGATTTCAAAGCGCAGCGCAATCTCACCGGCGGCGCGCGGCTCCGTCAGGTGCAGCGCTATCGACACATGGCCGCGCGCGGTGAACTTGATGGCATTGCTGACCAGGTTCAGCAACACCTGACGCAGACGCAGCGGGTCGAGCTGCACCCATTCCGGCACCGACGCTTCCACGCTGCTGAGCAGTTCGAGGCCCTTGGCGCGCGCGCGCGGATCGAGCATGTCCACCACTTCGCGCACGATGTCGCGTGGGCGCGTGGCGATGAACTCGAGATCGAGTTTGCCGGCTTCTATCTTTGAGAAATCGAGGATGTCGTTGATGAGACCGAGCAGCACCTCACCCGACTGGCGCACGGTGTCGGCGTAATGCCGTTGCGTGCCATCGAGGGGAGAATCGAGCAAGAGATCGGTCATGCCCAGCATGCCATTGATGGGCGTGCGAATCTCATGGCTCATGTTGGCCAGGAACTGCGACTTCGAGAGATTGGCTTCCTCGGCGGCGTACTTCGCGGCGCGCAGCTTGTCCTCGGTATCGCGCTGACGTTCGATGGCTTCGTCGAGTTCGCGCACGCGCTGTTCGAGATCGGCATTGCTGGTGGTGAGATCGCGGCGCGCATTGCGCAAACCCTCACGCGCGCCGGCGAGGCCATGGGCGGCCTCCGCGATCTCTTGTTGCAGGAAGTTGAAGTTGGAGGCCATTTCCGCCAGTTCGTCCTGGGAATAGACCTTGACCGGCACGATGTCGACGCGCGCATAGGCGGCGTCCAGATCGCCGCGCCCCAAGGCCTGCATGGCGCGGGTGAAATCCGCCACCGTGCCATCGCTCAGGCGCTGGGCGGCTTTCGACACCGCCACCGCCGAGTGCGCGATCATGCCGGGCAGCACCAGACCGACGGTGATGGTCAGCATCGCCACCGCCACGAAGATGTCTTCCAGCATCGTCACCAAAGCCATGTTGGTGCGCGCCGGTATCTGTGAAACGGCGAGCAGATAGCCGGCACCGTCCAGCACCAGCACCGCCAGCATCGCGCCCGTCAATTTCAGATGCAGCGAACGCTTGATGCCCGGCAGGCCGCTACGGCGGCGGTCGGTATAGAGGCGCACGGCATAGAGCGCGGTGCCGGAAAACGCGAACACCAGGCCGAACAGGACCGTCGGCAGACCAAACTGCTCAAAGCCGAGCAGCGCCGAGAAGGCCCACACCAGGGCCGCGAGCAGGCCCAGCCCGATGGTGTAACGCGGCGCGCGATAGGGGCGCGTCATCTCGGGCGCGTCACGGCGCAGCAGCCACACCGCCACGCTCGGCAGACAGATGCCGATGAGATAGGTGAAGTTGGCGGCGGCGATCAACCAGATCGGATCGCCCAGCCACAGAAAGAAGATCGCCATGCCGGCGGTGAAGAGCGTCGCCACCCACGGCGCGTCGGTGCGCGCGCGACGCGCGAACACCTCGGGCAGAAGTCCATCCTCGGCAAGTTGCGCGAGGGTGCGCGAGGCGCCGGCCAGCGGCTGCACCGTGCCGTGGAACATGTTCAGCATCATGAACCAGATGGCCGCGGCCTTGGCGCCGGCACCGAACAAGGGCGCGAAGGTCGGGCCGAGCACCAGGGCCAGATCGTTGCCCAAGAGGTCAGCACCGAGCGTGCCCAACCAGACCAGCGGCAGCAACACGAAATACACCGCCGCCATGCCAGCCGAGGCCCACATCGCCCGCGGCACATTGCGCTCGGGGTCGATGGTCTCGCCGACGTGACAGGCAAAGGCTTCAAAGGCCGGTGCCGCGAAGCCGATGAGATAAAGCCCGGCCATGAGGCTGGTGATTTCGCCGAACAACCCGTCGAAGGGCGTGGTCAAACGAAAATCGACGGCCTGTCGCCAGTCCACGGTGCCGGCATAGATCGGCAACAGACCGGACAGAAACGCCAGCACGCCTGAGCACAAGGCGATCGGCACGATCAGCCGCGCCACCCATTTCACGCCGCAGATATTGATGCCGGCATAGAACAGCACCAGGGCGGTGGCCATGACGTGGATGGGGACGGAGGGCAGGTACCAGGCGTGGATGGCGGACGCCGAGAGGATGGCGGTCAGGCCGCAAGTCGGAATCCAGCCCCACCAGTAGCAGGTGCCGGCCAGATTGCCCAGCACCGGCGCGTAGGGTTGAAAGGCTTCGCCGCAGGTCGCGGCGATACCGCCAACCCGGTTCGGCCACATGAGGACCAGTTCCAGCCAGCCCGGCATGGCCATGTAGCCGAGCAGCAGACCGGCCATCAACAAAGGCACGGCGGCGCTGCCCTGACCGGCGATATCGCCCTGGCCGATGAACAAGGCCGTGATCAGGAACAGACTCTGATTGCTGCCACCCATGGCGAGCGCCGTGGTGCCCAGCCATCCCAAGGTACGCGGATGGGCCAGGGCGTCCGATGACGCGGTGCAATCCTCAGCCATGTCGTTCTGTTCCCTGACGCGCATGGCGCGTGATTGACGGAAGCTCTGCATCAGCCGCCGCGCGGCTCGCTGGCGGCGTCGCGTGCGCGCTCACTCCTCACCTGTCTGCCTGTCATGACCCGCCGCTCGCGGCGGCGCGCCAGCAGGTTCGCGACGCGTGTTCAGTGCTTCCTGTGGTCCTGATCTGAACGACGTGCGCGAGGGCGCGGTCGCAAGTGTCGGGCGCTGCGCCAGTCAGGGCAAGTGTACAATCGTCGTATTCCGCTGCCTGCAACAATCGATTACGACTCCAGGCCGTCACCCTGCCAACATGACTTCGCCATCCGCGCCGAGCGCCATCACCGCCCCCCCGGGCCATGGCACAACTTTCGTTGCCGTGCTGGTCAGCCTGCTGTGGGTGGGCGTGGCTGTCTGTGCCCTTGGCACGACGATGGCCATGCCCGCCGTGCTGGCGGCCATCGCCTGCCTGAGCCTGACCCTATGGCTGTGCCATGAACGCCGCCGCCTGGGCCGCGCGCTGGACGAAAGCCAGCAGGCGGGCGCAACGCTCGCGGCCCACGCCGCGCTGGTCGAAGTGGCGCTCGCGAACGATGTCGATGAAGTGCTGGCGCGCAGTGCCGCGCTGCTCGGCGCGACGCGCGCCTGGCTGCGCATCGAGGCCGAGGACGGTGCGCCGCTGCATCGGTGGCCGGCGGGCGCCATCGACAGCGACGACAGCGCGCCCGCGTGGCAGGAAGTCAGCGCCGATGACGACATCTGGCTGAGTCCCTCGGGCGCGCCGGCGCGCGGCGCCGCACTGATCCGACAGGACGGGATGAAGCTCGGCCTGCTCTGTTTCGAAGCCGAAGGCCAGCGTCGCGCCTGGGGCGCGCGGGAAGCGGGATTGTTATGGGCGCTCGCGGCGCTGGTGCGACAGATGCTGCTGCGTCGGAGATTGGAACGTGCGCTGGCCGACGCGACAGCGCAGAACGCGCTTGAACGTCGCAGATTCCTCTCCCATCTCAGCCACAAGCTGCGCACGCCCATGACCGCGGTGCTGGGCTTCGCGCAGATTCTCGATCTCGACCAAAGTCTCACGCCCGAACACCGCGAATTCGTGCGTGAAATCGACGCGGCGGGCAAGGCACTGCTCGCGATGCTGAATGAAGTGGTGGGCGTGCCGCGCGAGTAGCGGCGCTTGTCGATGTGCCGCGCCGGCGTTGGCTGGCATCAGTCAGAATCGATACGACGCCGCGCGCAATAACTGCACACCGTGCGCGGTCGCGCCTTCAACCGCCCAGCAATTCGACCGCGATCTGCGCCTTGCGCTCGATGATCTGCTTGTAACCGTCGAGATCGAAATCGCGCGCGCTGCCCATCGCGCCGACCAGATATCGCTTGTACACGCCTTGCCGGATCGCCGCCAGTCGCCATTGCTGGAACGCGCGATAGTAGCCGATGTGTTCGAGATCGAAGCCCGTCAGTTCGGCATAGCGCGCGACCAGCGCCTCGCGCGTGCTGAAGCCACCGGCGGTGGTCGGCATGCTGTCTTCGGCATCGCCACGTCGCTCTTCGGGCGCCATCCAGGTGTTGAGCAGATAGCCGAGATCGGCGAGCGGATCGCCCAGCGTGCAGAGCTCCCAGTCCAGCACCGCCTGTATCCTGCCGCCGGCGACGATGAAATTGCCGAGGCGATAATCGCCATGCACGATGCTCGCGCCGACCTGCGTCGGCACGCGTTCGCTGAGCAGGCGAAAAGCGTCTTCCATTGCGGGAATGGCTTCGGTCCGGGTCTGTTCCCATTGCTGGGCCCAGCGCTTGAGCTGGCGCGCGACGTAGTTCTCCTTGCGGCCGAGGTCAGCCAGCCCCACCGCATCGGGATCGAGCTTGTGCAGGCGCGCCAGCACTTCGGCGACATCGATACTGAGCGTGACACGCTCGGCGGCGGGGATGCGCGCGGCGGCCTCGTCATCGTGGGGCACTTCGCCGACGACGAAATCCATGACGAAGAACGGCGCGCCATTGACCTCGACGTCGAGACACAGACCGTGGGTGGGTGCGACCGGCACGCCGCTGTCGCGCAGCGCATGCACCACGCGATATTCGCGGCCCATGTCGTGGGCGCTCTCCAGCACATGACCGAGCGGCGGACGCCGTAATACATAGCAGCGACCGGCGGCGTCGCGTGCGCTGTAGGTGAGATTGGAATGACCACCGGCAATCAACACGTATTCCACCGGCAGCGTGAGCGCGGGTACGTGCGCCGCCAGCCAGGCATTGACCTTGTCCGTCTCGATACCTTCCGTCATGACCATCCCCCTTGATAACGAGGCGGCATGATAGCGCGGGCGTCGTCGCCGTTCAGCCGCACGGCCGTATACACTCGCCTCCTATCACCGCGAAGGATGGATGTCATGACAGCGCACTCCCCCCTGCTCGCCCAGGCGCAACGTCTGCGTCCGCTGTTGACCGCGGCCGCCGCGGATATCGAACGCGATCGCCGGCTCAATGGCGAAGTGCGCACTGCCCTGGCGGCGATGGGCGCGTTTCATCTGCAGCTCGGCCGTGAATACGGTGGCGTGGCGGCCGATCCGCAGAGTTATCTCGACGTGATCGAAGAATTGTCGCGCGGCGATGCCTCCAGCGGCTGGTGCGCGATGGTGGCGTCGGAATCGAGCGCATGCCTCAACGCCTGGCTGGCGCCCGAGGTGATCCGCGCCATGCTGGGCGGCAATCCGCTGGCCGTGGTGTCCCTGACCGCGGTCGGCAAAGGCCGCGCGGTGGTCGCGGGCGACGCTCATCGCGTCAGTGGACGCTGGCGCTTCACCAGTGGTTGTCGCCATGCCGACTGGTTGGGCGCGCTGTGTGTGGTGCACGACGGTGACACACCACGCCTGCTCGCCAACGGTGCGCCTGACCTGCGTCTGGTGTTCGTGCCGAGCAGCGCCGCCACGCTCATCGATACCTGGCACACCAGCGGCTTGAAGGGCACGGCCAGCGATGATTTCGAATTGGATGATGTGCTGGTGCCCGCCAGTCATGGTTTTGCCCTGCGCGACGCACCGCGCGACGACGGCCCCGCCTGGCGCATTCCGCTCGGACTGCGGCTCGCCATGAGCAAGGCCGCGGCGGTGTGCGGCATGGCGCGCGGCGCGATGGACGCGCTGCTGCCGCTGCTGGATCGCACGCCCTTTGCCGGCGCACGTGCGGCGCGCGAAGAGCCGCGCGTGCAGGCCGGTCTCGCCGAAGCCGAGGCCGCCATCGAAGCCGGTCGCGCCTATCTGCAGCGCGAAGTGGCGCGGGTGTGGGCCGAGGTCTGTGCCGGCGGCACGCCCGATCTCGACAGCGTCGCCCGTACCCGCCTCGCCATCGTGTTCGCCGCGCGCTCGGCGCTCGCCGCCGTCAATACCATGCAGGATCTCGGTGGCACCGCCGGTGTCATCGCAGCGAACTTCGACCGCGCGGTGCGCGATATCAACGTCGCGCGTCATCACCTGCAGTTGCAGGCCCATGTGATGGAAGACATCGGCCGCGTGATGCTCGGCCAGCGGCCGCTCAATCCGCTGTTTTGAACGCATGGTGCCACTGCAGGTGCGCATTCATTCGCACATCGGTGCTGGCGCTTCAACGCAAAGCCACGCCAATCGATGTGCCAATGAATTCGCAGCTCTCGGCAGCACAACATTGACGTGACCGCCGCTCTATAATCCCCCGAGCGGCGCATAACCGAGCAAGCATGAACTTCGACGATATCCCACCCGACTGGCGCAGCCAGCTTGCCATCGACGGCAGCGCCGAGGAGCCGAGCCTGTGGCTGAGCGGTGAGTGGGTGTTGCGCGCCGGCGTGCCGCGCTACGCGACCATCGCCGCGCAGTTTTCCGAGGCTAAGCGCATTCGTCTCGGTGCGCGGGATCTGCAGCAGTGGGATTCGAGCGCGGTGAATTTCCTGGCCGGCGTGGTGCGCGATTGTCGCGCGCGCGAGGTCGACATCGATGATGCCGCGCTGCCCGAGGGCTTGCGGCGCATGCTGGCTCTGGTCTTCGCCGTGCCGCCGCCGCCGCCGCGCGCCACGGCGCCGGCGCCCGGCATGCTGGCGAGTGTCGGCAACAGCGCACTCAGGGCCTGGCGCGACTGGCCGGCGATGATCGAATTCGCCGGCGAGATCCTGCTTTCCCTGGGGCGCTTCGTGACCGGCCGCGCGCGCTATCGGCGCCGCGACTTCGCCTATCTCATCGAAGAAGTCGGGCCGCGGGCGCTGCCCATCGTCTCGCTCATCAGCTTTCTGGTCGGCACCATCCTCGCCTACATGGGCGCAGTGCAGCTCGCGCTGTTCGGCGCCAGCATCTACATCGCCGATCTGGTCGGCATCGGCGTGGTGCGTGAAGTGGCGGCCCTCATGACCGGCATCATCCTCGCCGGCCGCACCGGCGCGGCCTATGCCGCGCAGATCGGCACCATGCAGGTCAACGAAGAGATCGATGCGCTGCGCACGCTGGGCGTGTCGCCCATCGATTACCTGGTGTTGCCGCGCATGATGGCGCTGGTCCTCATGGTGCCCCTGCTGACCTTGTACGCCGGCATCGTCGGCATCCTCGCCGGCATGACCATCGCAGTGCTGGTATTCGATGTCGGCTTCTACGAGTACTACAACGAAACCCTGTCCGCGCTTGAACTCAAACACTTCGCGGTCGGCCTCATCAAGGGCACGGTCTATGGCGGCCTGGTCGGCTTCGCCGGATGTCTGCGCGGCATGCAATGTGGTCGCAGCGCCCAGGCAGTCGGTGAGTCCACCACCTCGGCGGTGGTGCTCGGCATCCTCCTCATCACCATCTCGGCCTCGGTGTTGACCATCGTGTTCCAGAAACTCGGCATCTGACATGACGACCGCCGCGCCCCATATCGAAATCCGCAATCTGACCATGGCCTATGGCGATTACGTCATCCAGCGGGATTTGAATTTCACCATCAATCGCGGTGACATCTTCGTCATCATGGGCGGCAGCGGTTGCGGCAAGAGCACGCTGCTGCGCCAGATGATAGGGCTGGTGCATCCGGCGGCCGGCACGGTGCTGTACGATGGCGAGGATTACTGGGCGGCCAGTCCCGAACAGCAGCTCAAGCGCCAACGCGGCTTCGGCATACTGTTTCAGGCCGGCGCCCTGTGGAGTTCCCTGACGCTCGCGGAGAATGTCGCCTTGCCCCTGCAGGAATTCACCGATCTGGCGCCGGATCTCATCAGCGAGGTGGTGTCCTTGAAACTCTCGCTGGTCGGTCTCGGCGGCTTTGAGGATTTCTATCCGTCCGAGATCAGCGGCGGCATGAAGAAGCGCGCCGGTCTCGCCCGCGCCATGGCGCTGGATCCCGGGATCCTGTTCTTCGATGAACCGTCGGCCGGGCTCGACCCTTTGAGTTCGCGGCGCCTGGATGATCTGATACTCGAACTGCGCGACAGCCTCGGCGCCACGGTGGTGCTGGTCACCCATGAGCTGGCGAGCATCTTCGCGATTGCCAACAATTCGGTGTTCCTCGATGCCGACACGCGCACCATGATTGCTTATGGTGACCCGCGCGAACTGGCGGAGCACGGCGTGGACAAGGTGCGTACATTCCTCAAACGGGGCGAAGCATGAGCAAGCAGGCCAATCCCAAACTGGTCGGCGCTTTCGTGCTCGGCGCCTGTGTGCTGCTGGTCACCGCCGTGATTCTGCTTGCCGATGGCGGCTTCTGGCGCGACCGTCCGTCCTACATCATGTATTTCGAGGGCTCGACCACCGGTTTGCAGGTCGGCTCACTGGTGGTGTTCCGCGGCGTGAAGATAGGCACGGTGGAGAGCATCGGCCTGTCGGTGGACGAGCAGCGCCTGAACTTCCTGGTGCCGGTCGTGATCCGCACCGATGAGTACGCGCTCAAGAATCTCGAGGGCGACAATGTCGCGCTGACGGATCTGACGGAGAACAAGGATCTCATCAAGCGCGGGCTGCGCGCGCGCCTGAAGACCTGGAGTTTTCTGACCGGCCAGCTCTACATCGATCTCGATTTCTATCCCGACAAGTCCGCCACTTATCACGGGCCGGATCATGGCACGCGCGAGATCCCGACCCTGCCGACCGAAGTCGAGGAACTGACCAACAAGCTCGACAAACTCAATGTCGAGAAACTGGTCGACGACATCTCGACCATCTCGGCCTCGGTGCGCTCGCTGGTGTCCTCGCCAGCGGCCGGCCATGCGCTGGAGAATCTCGATACCACGCTCGAGCATCTGGCGTCCCTGACCCAGCAGCTCGACAGTCGCACCAGCCGCGTGGCCGATGATGTGCGCACCGTGATGAACGAAGCGGCCGAGACCTTGCGCACCACGCGCGGCGCGCTCGAGGAGAGCGCGGCGACCCTCAAGGCCGGCCGCCAGACCCTCGCCAACATCGACGCCGGCGCGGCCAATATCGCCGCCCTCACCCGTGCCGATGCCGGGCCGGTGCTGGCCTTGACCCGCGCCAGCGAAGAACTCGCCGCGACCGCGCGCAGCCTGCGCGACATGTCGGGCGAGGACTCGGTCACCGCCACGCGTCTGAACGCGGTGCTCAAAGAAACCACCGCCGCCGCGCGTGCCTTGCGCGTGCTGGCCGAGACCATCGAAACCCAACCCGAATCGTTATTGCGCGGACGGCGCAGCGAAGGATCAGCGGAATGACGAGACCCTGTCTGTTGGCCTGCGCGGCTTTGACTGTCGCGCTCGGCAGCGTGCTGCTCGGCGGCTGCGCGCACACGCCCAAGCCACACTATTACGTATTGAGCGGGCCGAGCGGCGCCGCGCGCAACAGCGTGCACAGCGGGCCGCGCATCGGCCTCGGGCCCATCACCCTGCCCGATTATCTCGACCGTCCCCAGATCGTGACGCGCAGCAGCGCTTCGGAACTCACCCTGTCGAACGAACATCGCTGGGCTGAACCCCTGGCCGCCTCCTTCTCGCGCGCGCTGCTGGCTCATCTGCAGACAGAACTGCCGCAGGCCGACATCGTGCTGCATCCCTGGCGCAGTTCGCAGCGCGTGGCGCGCCAGGTGCCATTGGAAGTCACGCGTTTCGATCGCGGTGCCGACGGCGCGTTCCGCTTGAGCGTGCGCTGGAACGTGGCCGAGCCGAACGAGGTCGATGTCGCGAACAACCGCCAGAGCGACATCGACCTG
>Ga0208492_1000703_pt1 | contig 26131 bp, 21 predicted proteins | sample Subbioar_CSW14AB_FD_184820 | JGI IMG/M metagenome (GOLD analysis project Ga0208492, IMG submission 184820) | Serpentinite rock and fluid subsurface biosphere microbial communities from McLaughlin Reserve, California, USA - CR12Mar_CSW14AB (SPAdes) | ecosystem: Environmental > Terrestrial > Deep... | reverse complement strand
TTGTTGTACTAACCACCCGCGGGTGGTTAGTACAACTCAAATATCATCTCTTCGAGGAGGAAGTCCCATCATGAAAAAGAACAACCTGAAGCCCGTCGCGCAAGCGCTCGGTACCGGTGTTGTCATGGCGCTGGCCGGCGTTGCCAACGCAGCAGACAACCCGTTCCAGATGGTCGAGTTCGGAACTGCGGTGAAGGTCGCCGGTGAAGCCGTCGACATGCAGGGCAACAAAATCACCATCAACGACGAGACCGGCTTCAAGTACGGCGGTGACGAGAAGGCCGGCTATGCGGGCGGCAAGATTGCCACCGGCAAGAAGGACCCTGCGGTGTGCGGGACGTTCTCCGGCTCAAGCTGCTCCGTGCAGCACCTTGCCAAGTAAGTCTCTCTGCTGAATCGTCTCTCGAGTTCGGTGCAGCGGACCTACCGCGTCAACGGCACCGGACTCGGCCTGCGGCGGGCTCACATGGGCCCGCTGCTGGACCACATCCCCGATGAAATCTCATTCTTCGAAGTCGCACCGGAAAACTGGCTGGGTGTAGGCGGCCGCCTGGGCGAGGCGTTTGAGCGCATAAGCGCGCGGCGCCCGCTGATCTGCCATGGGTTGCTGCTCAACCTCGGTGGCCCCGACCCGCTCGATATTGCGTTCATCGATCGCATCAAAGGTTTTCTCGACAGCCACCAGGCGGTCATCTATGGCGACCACCTGTCGTTCTGCGCGGCCGACGGCCAACTCTATGAATTGCTGCCGATGCCTTTTACCGAAGAGGCAGTACGCCACGTCGCCGCTCGCATTCGTGAAGTGCAGGAGCGACTCGAACGGCGCATCGCGGTCGAGAACCCGTCCTACTACGTGAGTCTGTCCAACGAGCTCGACGAATCGACCTTCATCAATGCGGTGCTGGCCGAGGCCGATTGCGAGTTGCTCATCGATATCAACAATATCTACGTCAACAGCGTCAACCACGCCTACGACCCCGAGGCCTTTCTCGCCAGCCTGCCGCATGAGCGGATTGCCTACGCCCATATCGCCGGACACAGCCAGGACAGCGATGGCCTGATCGTCGATACCCATGGCACACCGATCGTCGACCCGGTATGGAAGCTGCTGGAATACGCCTATCAACGCTGCGGCGTGTTTCCAACGCTGCTCGAGCGCGACGAGAACATTCCGCCTCTCGATGAGGTGTTGCCGGAAGTGCGCCGCATTCGCGCCATCCAAGCGCAACACGCGGCAAGCAGCGGCGGACTGGCGGCGTGAGCGTGCCACCCGAGGCGGCGTTCGCGCGACTGCAGCGGCAGTTCGCCGCATACCTGCGCGACCCCGAACACGTCGTAGCTCCCGGCCAACACGACGAGCGTCGACTCGGCGTGTACCGTTACGCCGTGTACGCCAACATCGAACGTTTCATGCGCGACAATTACCCGCGCGTGCGGGCGGTCATGGAGGAAGCGCCATGGACAGCCATGGTGCGGGACTATCTGGTCCACCATGTCTCACGTGCCACGGCGTTCGTCGACCTGCCGGAAGAATTCCTCGACTATCTCGAACACGAGCGCGCGCCGGAGCCGGACATGCCCTTCCTGTTCGAACTCGCTCATTTCGACTGGTTGGAAACCCTGGTCGGTGCGGACCCGCGGCGACTCTGCCTCGAGGGCATAGACCGCGACGGCGACCTCATCGCCGGCGTGCCCGTCGCCAATCCCATCATGGAACTGGTCACCTACCGCTTCCCCGTCCATGCCATCAACGCCGACTACCGACCGCTGGAAGCACCGCTGCAGCCCACGCGCATCGCTGCGTTTCGCAACACCGGAAACGAATACGGCTTTCTCGATCTCAACGCCGCCACCGCGCGGCTGCTGGAATTGATCATGGCCGGCGAGGGACGCCGCGGATGTGAGATTTTCGCAGTCGTCGCGGCCGAACTCGGGATCGCGAATGTTGCCGCTCTCATCGAGGCAGGCGGTACAATTCTTGCTCGAATGATCGCACGCGACGTGATACTCGGTACCGCGCGCGATTGAAGCCCGTGCACGGTGTGCCCGCCGTGCCCGGCACTCCATCAACCATCGGTCACGGCATGCGTGATCACGGACGTCGAAGCCCAATGAAACGCATCAAGAAGCTGCTGGTGGCCAATCGCGGTGAAATTGCCATTCGCGTCATGCGTGCCGCCGCCGAACTGGATATCGACAGCGTCGCCATCTACTCCCACGAAGACCGCTTCGCCCTGCATCGCTTCAAGGTCGAGCAGGCGCACCAGATCGGCGCGGGATGTACGCCAGTCCAGGCCTATCTGCAGATCGATGAGATAGTGCAGGTGGCCCTTGCTGCGGGCTGCGACGCCATCCATCCCGGCTATGGTTTCCTGGCTGAGAGTCCTGAATTCGCCGATGCCTGTCTGGCCGCCGGCCTGATCTTCGTCGGCCCGCCGCCGTCCGTGATGCGTCTGTTGGGCAACAAGGTCGCGGCGCGCGAACTGGCGGCCATCAGCGGTGTGCCGCTGATGCCGGCCACCACCGCCCTGCCGCGTGACCCGGCCGAGATCGAAAAGCTCGCCGCCGGTATCGGCTATCCCTTGATGCTGAAGGCTTCGTGGGGCGGCGGTGGTCGCGGCATGCGTGTCATCGAAGGCCCCGATACCTTGCACGAGCTGGTCGACATCGGTCGCAAGGAAGCCGGTCTCGCCTTTGGCAATGACGAGGTCTATCTCGAAAAGCTGGTGCGCCGGGCGCGCCATGTGGAAGTGCAGATCCTCGGCGATACCCACGGCAACATCGTTCATCTGTTCGAGCGTGACTGCACGGTGCAGCGACGCAACCAGAAAATCGTCGAACGCGCGCCGGCGCTCTATCTCGACAGCGCGCAGCGTGCGGAAGTGTGTGGCGCGGCGCTCGCGTTATGTCGCAAGGCCAGGTACGTCAATGCCGGCACGGTCGAATTCCTGCAGGATGCCGACACCGGCGCCTTCTTCTTCATCGAGGTCAATCCTCGCATCCAGGTCGAACACACGGTTTCGGAAGCGATCACCGGCATCGACATCGTCAAGGCGCAGATCCGCATCGCCGAGGGTCACGCCATCGGCAGCGAAGCGTCCGGCGTGCCGGAGCAGAAGGACATCACCATGCGCGGCCACGCCGTGCAGTGTCGCGTGACCTCTGAAGACCCGGAAAACAATTTCATTCCCGACTACGGCACCATCACCGCCTATCGCAGCCCGGCCGGGTTTGGCATCCGTCTCGATGCCGGCACGGCTTACGTCGGCGCGCGCATCACGCGCTATTACGATTCGCTGCTGGTGAAGATCACGGCCTGGGCCAACAGTCCCGAAGAAGTCTCGCAGCGCATGTTGCGCGCGCTGCGTGAATTCCGTATCCGTGGCGTCAATACCAATCTGCGTTTCCTCATCGGCCTGCACGAGAACCAGCAGTTCCGCCGCGCCGAATACACCACGCGCTTCATCGATGAGACGCCGGAACTGCTGGTGTTTCCGCGTCGTCGTGATCGTGCCTCACGTCTGCTGCGCTTCGTCGGTGATGTGGCGGTGAACGGCAACCCCGCCGTCATCGGTCGTGCACGCCCGCGCGTGCTGCGTCGTCCGCACGCGCCGGACACCAGCGGACTGCCCATTGCCAGCGGCAGCCGCGCGCGCTTCGAGGCGCTGGGCGCACGTGGCTTTGCGCAATGGATGCTCGAGCAGCCGCAGGTGCTGGTCACCGACACCACGTTCCGGGACGCGCATCAGTCGCTGCTCGCAACCCGCGTGCGCAGCTACGACATGCTGGTGGTGGCCGACGCTTATGCGCGTCTGCTGCCGGAACTGTTGTCGGTGGAGTGCTGGGGCGGTGCGACCTTCGACGTTGCCATGCGCTTTCTCCACGAGTGCCCGTGGCGGCGTCTGACGGCGCTGCGCGAACGCATGCCGAACATCCTCACCCAGATGCTGTTGCGCGCGTCCAATGGCGTCGGCTACAAGAACTATGCCGACAATGTCGTCATCCATTTCGTGCAGCAGGCGGCCCACGCCGGCGTCGATATCTTCCGCATTTTCGATTCGCTCAACTGGGTCGAGAACATGCGCATCGCCATCGACGCGGTGGCGCAGACCGGCAAGATTGCCGAGGCGGCCATCTGTTACACCGGCAATCTCAGCGACCCGCGCTGCACGAAGTACGATCTCAAGTACTACGTGAAGATGGCCAAGGAACTGGAAGCAGCCGGCGCCCATGTGCTCGGCATCAAGGACATGGCCGGTCTGTGTCGCCCGCAGGCGGCGCGCGATCTGGTGCGGGCCCTGAAGCAGGAAATCAGCATCCCCATCCATTTCCATACTCATGACACCAGCGGCATTTCCGCCGCCAGCGTGCTGGCTGCGGTCGAAGCGGGCGTCGATGCGGTGGATGCGGCGATGGACGCCATGAGCGGCCTCACCTCGCAACCCAATCTCGGTTCGATCGTGGAAGCCTTGCGTCATGGTCCACGCGAGACCGGCCTCAACCCCGATGCGATACGCCAGCTTTCACACTACTGGGACGAAGTGCGCGGCAACTATCTCGCCTTCGAAAGCGAAGAACGCTCCGGCGCATCGGAAGTCTATGTGCACGGCATGCCCGGCGGTCAGTACACCAATCTGCGCGAGCAGGCGCGATCCTTGGGACTCGGTGAGCACTGGCCGGAAGTGGCGCAGGCCTATGCCGAGGTCAACGACATGTTCGGCGACATCGTCAAAGTCACGCCCAGCTCCAAGGTGGTGGGGGACATGGCGTTGATGATGGTGACCAGTGGCCTCACCCGCGCGGCGGTCGAAGACCCGGCGGTCGATGTCGCGTTTCCGGAATCGGTGGTGTCGTTTTTCCGTGGCGATCTGGGTCAGCCGCCGGGCGGCTTTCCAGTCGCCTTGCAGAACAAGATACTGGCCGGCCAGGCGCCAATCACGGTGCGTCCCGGCTCGGTCATTCCGCCGGTCGATTTGCCGGCGGCCCGTGCCGAGGCGGAGCAGAAGGTCGATCGTCACATCACCGAGTACGAGTTCGCTTCCTACCTCATGTATCCCGACGTTTTCGTCGACTATGCCCACACCCGCCGCATGTATGGCGATCTGACCGATCTGCCGACCTCGGTGTTCTTCTATGGCATGGAGTTGGGCGAAGAGATGAGCGTGGCGCTGGACCACGGTCCGACCCTGGTCATCCGTTATCTCGGCACCAACGAGCATCACGACGACGGCATGCGCACCGTCTACTTCGAGCTCAACGGGCAGCCGCGCACGGTCAAGATCGAGGATCGCACGCAACCGGTGCTGAAGCCGCCGCGGGCCAAGGCCGAGGTTGGCAACGCCCGCCACGTCGGTGCGCCCATGCCCGGGCTCATTGCGCAGATCAATGTGCGAGCCGGTGACCAGCTCACCAAGGGCGATGCGCTCATGACCATCGAAGCGATGAAGATGCAGACCAGCATCCGCGCCGAGCGGGATGGCCGCATCGCCGAGGTGGTGGTCGAGCCTGGCGCGCAGGTCGAATCGAAAGATCTGCTGGTGGTGTTCGAGTAAGCGCCGTCGCACGCCCGACCGTTGCCAGGCGAGGCAGCCTCACGACAGTCGACTACGCGCCGAGCAGTTCCTGCACGGCGCGCAATTCCTTCTCTGCTTCTTCAACCAGTATCAGTCGCCGTGACGGCGACAGACTGCCGTCGTGCAGCTTGCGATAGGCGATGATGTGCTCGATGGCAGGCACGGTGTCGGACCAGGGCGGCGGCGACTTGTCGTGTGCATGGGCGAGCACGATGCAGTCCCCGAGATCCAGCGCATCGGTGTCGGCGCGTGTCCAGTGTTCGGCATGCAGGGTGGCGGTCACGATGCTGTCGGGGAAGTGCCAGGCGCGCAACACCATGGAGCCGACCGCGCCGTTCAATTCGCGCGCCAGCACTTTGAGTGTGGTGCGGTCGATGGCGCTCTGGGCGTGCAGCGGCCATTCCCGCAGCAGCACCAGCATGCCGATGTCGTGCACCAGTCCCGCCAGCAACGCCTGTTCGGCATTGAGGCGTTGGCTGTGGCGGGCGATGACATAACTCAGTGCCGCGATGCGTGAGCTGTGCTGCCAGGCCATGCGCATGAGGGCGCGGGTTTCACTGTCCAGTGAACTGAACAGATCCTTGAGCGTGAAGGCCGTGATCAAATCACGCGTGGCGGCGACGCCCATGCGCATGATGGCTTCCTGCACGCCGTGCACCGGGCTGGCGGTGACATAGGCGGCACTGTTGGCAATCTTGAGGCAATAGGCCGCGATCACCGCGTCGGCCTGGACCAGCTTGACCAGATCGGACACGCCCTTGCTCGGATCATTGGCGGCGTCGCGTATCCGCAGGGCGATGTCCGGCAGTGTCGGCAAAGTGAAGCTGCCGTCCATCAAGGCATGGGACACGGCGAACAGCAATTGATTGTCGATTTCGTTGCTCTCATCCGACAGCTCTTCGACCTCGACGCCGGCGCGCGCACGGGGCGAGGCTTTCAGATCGAGCAGATCGGCCGGCATGCGCACATAGCAGGCATCCTGCGTGATGGTCGCCAGCACGCGTGCCTTGATATGCGGTGAGAGCGGATGGGCGGTCTCGATGGAACTTCCTTCCAGCCGAAAGCCTTGCCCTTTGTCGTCGATGATTTCGACTTCACCGTCGAGCAGGTAAAAAATCCACTGATCGTCGAAGCCGGCGCGGAACAGAGGCTTGCCCGCCGCGCGTCGCTCGACGGAGGCGTGCTGCACCAGCGCCGCGAAATCCTCGTCGGTCAAACGGCGCAGCGGAATGAGCTTGCGGATGCGCAGGATTTCAACGGGCAGACCGGCCAGCGCATCGTCGCCGACGGGCGGTGGCGCGGACGTGAGGACGGAGTTCGAAAAGGCCATGGTGCGTGCGAGAAACAATTCAGCTTGGTGGCAATAGCGGCCCCGTGCTGGCCAGGCTTGAGGGCGCACGCCGGATCGACCTGCAAGAAAAACCCCGCACGGGGGCGGGGTTTTGGGCCGACGATTTGGCCTCGCTGAGCAAGGTCCTTGGGGGGTGTGCACGTACCGTGTGTGTTCGTGCGGGTGACGCGTCACGTCGGGCGGCAAAGCTCAAGTCTCGCCGGTCAGGCTTGGGTTCGTATCGCCCTGTACCAACTATAGCAGCGCATCCTGTGAATGCCAGTGCGTGCCCGATTCCATTCAGTCGAACAGCGCATCGGCCACGAAGGGATTGGTGCGACGCTCGAAACCAAAGGTCGATTCCGGTCCGTGGCCGGGCACGAAAGTCACATCATCACCCAGTGGCCACAGCTTGCTGCGGATGGACTCGATCAACTGCCCATGGTTGCCGCGCGGAAAATCCGTGCGCCCGATCGAGCCTTGAAACAGCACATCGCCGACGAAGGCCACGCCCGAAGCGTGATAGAACACCACATGACCCGGCGTATGACCGGGGCAATGCAACACCTGCATGGTCTGCTCGCCGAAGCTGACCGTATCGCCATCCACCAGCCAGCGATCGGGCGTGAAGCTGGGCGCGGCGGGAAAGCCGTAGCGCGCGGCCTGTTGCGGCAACGAGGCGAGCCAGAATTCGTCTTCCGCCTCAGGGCCCTCGATGGGCACGCTGAACGCATCGGCGAATACGCGCGCGCCGGCGGCATGATCGAGATGGGCATGGGTCAGCAACACTTTCTCGAGTGTGATGCCCTCGGCCTTGATGCGCGCCGCGATCCGGTCCAGGTCACCGCCCGGGTCGACCACCGCGCCGCGTCCGGTCGCGCCACACCACAGCACGGAGCAATTCTGTTGAAAGGGTGTGACGGGAACGACAATACGTTTGAGTTCGGCAGACACGCATGGGACTCCTTGAAAGATGCCGCGCGAGTCTACTGGCGGCCCTGGTCATGCACCAGTCCCAGGCGCTGGTTCATGGAAACGATCCCACAATCGCCCCGCTGGCCATTTCGCGCCTCGGGGTGCTCGAAATCCTCACGTATTCGCGTGTACGCTGTGATTCCTGCGCGTCGGCGACGCACGCACCGACTGCACTCGCCAGATGTTGTGATCGCTTCCAGTCGCAGGCCCGTCACCTGCTGGAGTAATGACCATGACCATTGAAGTCGGCAAGGCCGCGCCGGCTTTCAGCCTGCTGGACGCCGCGGGCAATACCGTCTCGCTCGAGGATTTCAACGGGCGGGATGTGATCCTGTACTTCTATCCCAAGGATGACACCCCCGGCTGCACCAAGGAGGCCTGTGGATTTCGCGACGCGTGGTCGACGCTCGAGAAGCGCGGGGTGGCGGTGATAGGCGTGTCGCCCGACAACCCCGAGTCCCATCAGAAATTCGCCGCCAAATACTCGCTGCCCTTCATCCTCCTGTCCGACCCCGATAAGTCCATGATGACCCGCTATGGCGCCTTCGGCGAGAAGCTCATGTACGGCAAGAAGACCCAGGGCGTGATTCGCTCGACCGTGTGGATAGGTGGCGACGGCCAGGTGCGCAAGCATTGGCCGCGCATCCAGAGCGCGGCCGAGCATCCGGCCAAGGTGCTCGAAGCGCTGGCCGCCGGCGCGTAACGGCTGCCGGCGGCCGAACCGCGCCGCCACCCCAGGCGCGCGATAGGCATGCCCTATCGCCTCGCGTGAGACATTCAATTTCACGCCGGAGCGCGCCCTCCCTATAGTCCTTCCATCGAGAGCCGGCCGCGAGAAACAACCCGCCCGCCCGGCTCCGGCCCATTTACTGAATGCATACAGAGTCGAGGAGACCATCATGTTCGAGAACAAAGAAGGCAGCCGCATTCCCAACGTCGTGTTCCGCACCCGCCGCGGCCATGAATGGGTGGATGTCAGCAGTGCCGAGATCTTCAATGGCCGCACGGTGGTGCTGTTCTCCCTGCCGGGCGCCTTCACGCCGACCTGCTCGTCCTCCCATGTGCCGCGCTACAACCAGTTGGCGCGCGAGTTCAAGAAGCACGGCGTGGATGAAATCGTCTGCGTGTCGGTCAACGATGCCTTCGTCATGAACGAATGGCAGGAAGATCAGCAGGCCTGGAACATCCGCTTCCTGCCCGATGGCAACGGCGAGTTCACCGATGGCATGGGTCTTCTGGTCGGCAAGGAAGATTTGGGATTCGGTCGTCGCTCCTGGCGCTATTCGATGCTGGTGCGCGACGGCGTGGTGGAAAAGATGTTCATCGAGACCGAGAAGCCGGGTGATCCCTTTGACGTGTCCGATGCCGACACCATGCTGCGCCACCTCGCGCCGAATGCGGCCAAGCCGCTTGATGTCACGGTGTTCTCGCGCAAGGGTTGCCCGCATTGCGTACGCGCCAAGCACGCCCTGGAAGTTGCCGACATCGCCTACGAGGAACTGGTGTTGAACAAGGATTACACCGATCGCAGTTTGCGTGCGGTGACGGGGCGCAACACCTTCCCGCAGATCTTCGTCAATGGCATGCACATCGGTGGCGCCGATGAGCTGGAGACCTGGCTGGCCAAGGACCGCGCCGCCTGAGTCACCCTCTCTCGCCGGCGCGGCGGTCCTGCACCGCCGCGCCGGCCTTGACGCTCGCGGCCGCCAGCAGCCAGTATCCAAGCTGGTTGCGCAGGGAGGGGAGCCCATGAGCAGCGAGCTTGCCAGTGACAGCGTGTCCGAGTCCGGCTTTCAGTGGCCGGTGGTGCGCGATCTTGCCTTGAGCGCGCCACTGCGCTGGGTGGACCGCGGTTTCCACGACATGCTCGCCGCGCCCGTCGCGAGTCTGTTCTACGGTTGCGTGCTGGCGGCGATGGGTTATCTGTTGACCCATTTCTACGGCGGCGCCGTCGGTCTTGCGCTGACCACCGGTTTTCTGCTGATTGGACCGTTCCTCGCCGTCGGTCTCTACGACATCTCCCGCCAAATCGAAAACACGCGGTCCGCGACCCTCGCGCCCACGCTGACCGCCTGGCGCGACAATCTGCCGGCCATCGGTTTTTATGCGCTCATCCTCATGCTGTCACTCGCGGTGTGGATGCGCGTATCGGTGGTCCTGATTGCGCTGTTCATCCCGACCGGCGTCGAGTCCCTGAGCGATCTGTTGGCGGTTCTGCTGCGCAGCCCCGATGCCTGGGTGTTCGCCTTTGTCTACACCACGGTGGGCGCCGTGCTCGCGGCTTTCAGCTTCGCGAGTTCTGCGGTGGCCCTGCCGCTGCTGCGCGACCATCCGACCGCCGATGCGATCTCGGCCATGATCGTCAGCTTCCAGGTCATACGCCGCAATCCCAAGCCGATGCTGCTGTGGGCCGCCGTCATCGTGGGCGCGACCACGGCCGGCTTCATCACCTGGTTTTTCGGTCTGGTGGTGACCGTGCCCTTGATCGGGCACGCCACCTGGCACGCCTATCGCGAGAGCTTGGACTTCACGTCCAAAGCCGCGACCTGAGGCATCCTCAGCGCCCGAACGAAGCAGTCAGCACTTCGGTGTCGAGGTATTCGGTCAGCGCGACGATTTTGTCGCCGCGCCAGCGATACACCCAGCAATAGGTGTTGTTGTAGGTGCCACCGGCCACGGTCTTCGATTCGCCATGGCCTTGCACAGCGACGAAATCCCCTTCGGCGAACACGTTTTCCACGGTGATGTGAAGATGCCCGTCGAGCAGGCCGCCCAGCGGCCCGAGCAGGCGTTCAAGGACATCGGCCTTGCCGTTGAAGGTGCCGGAAAAACGGGTGTTGCCGATGATGGTCCACTGCACCTGATCGTCGAGCAGGCCGAGCAGTGGTTCCGGGTTGCCTTCGCCGATGGCCTTGAAGCCCTGGCTGATGGCGGCTTTGCGCTGAGCTGCGTCCATGAAATTCCCCTCGATTGTGATGACTGGGCCGACATCGCGAGCGCGATGCCAAGGCCCACAGCATAGGAGATTCGCCCTGCCCTCGGCAGGGGGCGCCTACCACTCCGAGAGGCGTTGCAGCTCGCGGGTCGACCAGCGCTGGTTGTTGACCAGCACCTCGCAGATGGCGGTCAGCAGGGCGATGGCGAGCGCCGGTTCTCTGTGTTTGAGGCTTTCGAAGGCCTGCATCGACAACACCAGCAGATCGGTCGGCGCCGCGACGATCGCGTGGGCGGCGCGCGGCCCTTGTTTGAGCAAGGCCAGTTCGCCGAAGAAACTGCCGGCACCATACACCGCCAGACGCTTGTGATGGTGAGCCGTGGTGCGCAACTGGATTTCCACCTGGCCGCGCATCACGAGATACAGCTCATCACCGAGCTCGCCTTCGACGAACAGGCTGGCATTGGCTTCGAGATGCCGTGGCTCGAGATGTTGCAACAGCACTTCGACCTGGCTCGCCGTGAGGTAGCGGGCGATGCTGTTGCTGGCCAGCGCCACGGCGTCGTCGATGCGGGTGCGGCTGTAGCTCAGCGCTTCAAGCAGCGCGTTCTCGGCGAATTCCAGCGCCTCGTCGCGGCCGTTGAAAGTGCGCACCGGCGCGTTGGAGCGCTTGTCACTGATGAGGCGCAGCGCATCGGCGAAGTCTTCACCGACGCCCGCTTCCTGGTGCAGTTCACAGAACAGCAGCAGACCGCCGTGTTCATGCAGACGGTTGGCGATTTGCTGCAGCAGTTTGATGGCGGTCAGATCGATATGCGTGACCTTGCGCAGATGCAGGATCACCCAGTTCGGCCCGTTCAGTGCCGGCCCCACTTCGTCGATCAGCCGGTCGGTGGTGCCGAAGAACAGATTGCCGCGCAGCTCGAACAGCACGATGCGCTCGCCGTGCTCGTCGAGCAGTGCGCGTTCGGCTTCCGGGCGAGCCTTGATTGAGCGCGTTTCGCGCGCGGTCGAACGGCGGCTGACCACCGGCTGGGCTATCTGCTCGCGTATGAACATGAGGATCGCGATTGCAACGCCGACGCCGATCGCCGCCACCAGGTTGTAGAACACCGTGATGGCGGTCACCAGCACCGCGATCATGGCGTCCTGTCGCGTGCGGCCCTGGCGCGCCCAGGCCAGCACATCGCGATCGGCGACATCGAAAGCGACTGCGATGATGACGCCGGCCAGGGCACCGATCGGCAGCACACTGCCGAGTTCGCCGGCAAAGGCGGTCAGACACAGGAACAGCACCGCGACCACGGTCGCTGCCCAGCGCGTGCCGCCGGTCTTGACCGCGATGACGGTCGCGGCAGTGGTACCGGACCCACCGATGCCACCGAGCAGCGCGCTCGCGATCATGCCGACGCCCTGCCCCATCAGCGCACGGCGGGCGTTATGACGCAGGCCCGTGACGGCGTCGGCAATCACCGCCGACAGCAGCGTGTTCAAGGCCGACAACACCGCCAGAGCGGCGGCGGTCGGCAGCATCACGGCATAAGGCAGTGCAGCGAGACCGGCCAGCGGCAGACCGATGGCGTCCTGCTTGAAGCCCGCCAACTTGCCTATCAACCAGGCCGGCGGCGGCGCGCCGCCATGCAGTGCGACCAGCCCATGAAAAGCCAGCGTGCCCAGCACCAGGCCGGCAATCGGACCCGGCACGCGCGGTGCGATACGCGGCACCAGACGCACTCCGGCGATGGTCACCAGGGCGGCGGCGGCCGGCAGCCAGCGCCAGCTCGTCCACAGCTCGTCCGCGCCGGCACCGGTGACGGCCTTCAATTGCGATTTGATCATGAGAATGGCGGAACCGGTCATGAAGCCGCTGATGACCGGTGAGGGGATGTATTTGATCAGCTTCCCGCCGCCCGACAGGCCGATCAGAAACTGCAGGCCACCCGCCAGCACGACCACCATGGCCAGTCCCAGCAACAAGCTCGCGCCGGCGAGTCCCTGCGCGCTGAGCGCGGCCAGCGCGCTGGTCAGCAAGACCAGGGCCGGTCCGGTCGGCGCGCTGATCACGCCCGGCGCGCCGCCGATGAGGCCACTCATGAGACACAGGGCGGCGGTGGTGACGAGCCCCGCGTAGGCGCCGGTCGCGGCGTCGGCACCCGCCACCGCAAACAGCGTGACGCCGAAAGCCATGGCCTGCGGAAGCAGGATGGCGGTCGCGGTCAGCGCGCCCCACAGATCGCCGGCCGACGGTCCCCTGCCGTGGTCCGAAACCGCACTCATGCTTGCACCCTGCCGCTCACGGTTGGAGTGTAGGCGCGACGTTTGCCGTCGCGCTGATGCAGGTCATGAACGGATGCGCGCTATTCAGCGCGCGAGCACTTGCTCGACCAGTCGCACCCAGTAGCTCGCGCCGATGGGAATGATGTCGTCATTGAAGTCGAAAGTCGGGCTGTGCAGCAGACAACCGCCGGTGCCGGGACCATTGCCGATGAAGGCATAGCAGCCGGGCTTGGCTTCGAGCATATAGCCGAAATCCTCCGAGCCGGTCACCGGTTCGACTTCGGTGTTGACCTGCTCCATGCCGACCACGGCCTGCGCGGCGCGCGCCGCGATATCGGTTTCGTTGGCCGAATTGACGGTCGGCGGGAAGCGGTTCTCATACATCCAGTCGAGCCGGCAGCCGTGGGCCGCGCACAGACCATCGGCGATTTCTCGCATGCGCTTTTCGATGGTGGCGCGCACGGTCTGACTGAAACAGCGCACCGTGCCGCGCAGCACCACGGTCTCCGGCACCACGTTCCACGCATCGCCGGCATGGAACTGGGTGACGGTCAGTACCGCCGGGTCGATGGCCTTCACATTGCGCGACACCACCGTCTGCCAGGCCGACACCAGCGCCGCGCCGACCACGATCGGGTCGATGGTCAGATGGGGCAGGGCGGCGTGACCGCCCTGGCCATGAATCTTCACTTCAAAGATATCCATCGCCGCCATCGCCGCGCCGGTGCGCATCGCCATCTTGCCGACTTCGAGGCCCGGCCAGTTGTGCAGGCCATAGACCGCTTCCATCGGAAAGTCTTCAAACAGGCCGTCGTCCATCATGGCCTTGGCGCCGGCCTCGCCTTCCTCGGCGGGCTGGAAGATGAAATGCACGATGCCGTCGAAATCGCGGGTCGCGGCCAGGTGTTCGGCGGCGGCCAGCAACATCGCGGTGTGGCCGTCATGGCCACAGGCATGCATCACGCCCTGGTGCTGGGAGCGATGGGCGAATTCGTTCATCTCGGCCAGCGGCAGGGCATCCATGTCGGCGCGCAGGCCAATGGAGCGGTCGCTGTTGCCGGCCTTGATGGTGCCGACCACGCCGGTCTTGCCAAGGCCCCGCACGATGGGAATACCAAAGGATTCGAGCTTGGCCGCCACCAGGTCCGCGGTGCGGTGTTCCTGGTAGGCAAGTTCGGGATGGGCATGGATTTCGCGCCGCCAGGTGGCATGCACATCCTTGCGCGCGGTGATTTGGTCGACCAGTTTCATCACTCTTTCTCCCCGAAATTCACCGGCACCGCGCGCGATGCCGGCGGACACTGACCGGACTCAGGCCATGTATTGCTTGATGAACGCCGCTTGCGCCGCGATCAGCCGCGCGGCCTCCGGAATGATCTTGGACATCAACAGGAAACCATGGAACACGCCGCCATAGCGATGGTACTCGACCACCACGTCGGCGTTCTTGAGCTTGCCGGCGTAGGCTTCGCCCTCGTCGCGCAAGGGGTCGAATTCGGCGGTCGAGACGAAGGCCGGCGGCAGGCCCGTGAGATCCTTGGCATACAGCGGCGACAGACGCGTGTCGCGCGGGTCGGCCTTGTTGGTGTTGTAGTGCTTCCAGAACCAGTCCATCTGCGGACGACCGAGCAAGGGCGCCGCCGCATTCTCCGTCATCGACGGCTGACCCATGGTGGCGTCGACCGCCGGGTAGGTCAGTACCTGCAGACGCAGGGCCGGGCCGCCGCCATCGCGCGCCATCAAGGCCACCGCCGCCGCGAGGTTGCCGCCGGCACTGTCACCGACCACACCCATGCGGCCGGCGTCGATGCCCAGTTGTCCGGCATGGGCGGCGACCCATTTCAGCGCCGCGTAACAATCCTCGACCGGCACTGGGAAGGGATGCTCGGGCGCCTTGCGGTACTCGACCGCCACCACCGCGCAACCGCTGCGGTTGGCGAGCGTCCGGCAATAGCCGTCATGGGTGCCGAGATCCATATACACCCAACCACCGCCGTGGAAATGCACCATCACCGGCAGCGGCCCCGTGCCCGCCGGCGCATAGAGGCGCGCCGGTATCGTGCCGCCGGCCACCGGTATGGTCAGCTCTTCGATTCGCGCACAGGCTTCCTGATCTTCGGGCTTGGTGGCAAACGCCGCGTTGAAATACGCCCGGCCTTCCGCCGGCGGCATTTCATCGAGGGCTTTGACGCCCGCTTCACTCAATACTTTCAGGACGACCTGGGATTCGGCTGTCAGGGGCATGCTGCGACCTCCATGGATTTCAGTGATCTAAATCGTTGGTATGCATCGAATTTGGCTAGGGTAGGGGCAAAGCATGAGGGGCGCAATGCAAGTGCCGCGGGCCGGCTCAAATCGCGAATCGTTCTAAAGTAGCGGGCCGCGGGCGACGATACACAGGATGCAGCTCTCTCTCTCATTTAAGGGAATAAAAATGACAAAACCCGTGAGTTTCGAAACGGCGTCGGAACGCCTGCGCATGGCGCTACCGCTCATGTCGCGCTACCAGATCCCCGTCGCGCCGCTCAACTATGCCGTGTGGTATGAATACGTTGCCGGCAGCAGTCCGGTGCTGCGCGACGTCATCGACCGCATGGTCAAAAGCGAACAACCCATCGACGAGTCGCTGACCCGCGAACTCTACCAGCGCTACGTGGACCCCTCGGATCAAACCCGCGTCGAAGCCGCGCAGCGCACCGTGCGGCGCCTGATCGAAGCGATGTCGGTGTCGCTGGACGCGGCCGGCAATGAAGTCAGTCGTTATGAGCAGACCTTGCAGGAATGCGCCGCCCAGCTCAGCACCGACATGGAGGCCGAGGAATTACGCGGTCTGGTCGATGGCCTCATCACCAGCACCCAGCAGATGAACGCCGGCAACGCCGCCCTGCAGCATCATCTCGAGGAGAGCCGCCGAGAAGCCGACGCGCTGCGCGAGGAATTGGCCAAGGTGCGCGTTGAAGCGCATTCCGATGCCCTGACCGGCCTCGCCAACCGCAAGGGCTTCGAAGAACGACTGCGCGCGCTCGAAGCAAGCGAGGACTATGGTGAACACGCCCATTGCCTGTTGATGGGCGACATCGACAAATTCAAGAACATCAACGACACCTACGGCCACCTGTTCGGCGACAAGATTCTGAAGATCGTCGCCAAGGCCTTCTCCAACCTCACCAAGGGCAAGGATCTGGCGGCGCGTTTCGGCGGCGAGGAATTCATCATCCTCCTGCCGGAGACGCCGCTGCGGGGTGCCATGTCGGTCGCCGAGTCGATTCGCCGCAGCATCGAGAAGGGGCGGGTGTTCAATCCCAAGACCGGCGAGGAAGTGCAGCGCGTGACGATATCCCTGGGTGTCACGGAAATCGTGCACGGCGAAGCCATAGAACAGGCCATTGCACGGGCCGATGAAGCGCTCTACCGCGCCAAGGAAGGCGGTCGCAATCGCGTGGAGTGTCTGGCGGCGGTACCGCCCTTGCGGGCGACGGCCTAGTTCTCGTGTCGGGTCGAATGTGCGATCAGTCGCACATTCAACCCATCCCACGCATCACCCGGCGAAATCAAACCTCACGCGCAGCGCGCCGAACACATTCACGTCCGGCGCCGGCTCGAAATAGCGCTGGTTGCTTTCCTGGATGCGGATGGACTGGTTGTACTTCTCGTTGAACAGGTTGTTCACGCCAAAGCTCGGCGTGACCAGCGTGTTGCCGATCCGCACGTCGCGGCCGAAGACGAGATTCGACACCGTGTAGTCCGGCACCGGCACCGCGTTGTCGTTGTCGGCATACAGACTGCTGACATGATTGATGTCCCACTTGGCAAACCAGCCGTCGGCGTGACGGTAGGAAAACTCCGCGTAGAAGTTGTGCATGGGCACGCCGGGCAGTTCGTTGTTCTCAACGGTCGGGAACTTGGCGAAACGATCGAAACTGAAATCCGAGAAGGTATATGCCGCGTTGAACCTCAGGCCGCGGATGAGCTCAGCGCTCAAGCCCGCTTCCAGACCCCGGCGCTCAGTGTCGGCATTGTTGAAGAAAGCGCGGCCGTTGCGGTTTTCAACCGTCGTCACCTCGTCTTCAATCTGCATGTCGAAGAACGCGAGCTGATAGCGGACGCGTTCCATGACCACGCCCTTGAATCCGATTTCATAACCGCGAGTGTGCTGTGCGGCGACATTGGCGAAGCCGCCCAGGGCATTGACCTCGGCCGGGCGCGCGAACTCGGTGAAGGTCGGCGTCTCAAAGGCGGTCGCGTAATTGACGTAGAAATTGATCGCGGGGTTGAAGCTGTAGACCGCACCCACCATCGGATTCAATTCGTCGAATGACAGCTTGTTGGACTGATCGCCATTGGCGAGGAAGCGGTCGTCGATGGCGAAATGCACGTGGTCGTAACGCAGGCCGGCCTGCAGGCTCAACTGACTGGTGACGGAGAATTCCTCCTGCAGGAAGACGCCGGCGGTATCGGCGTTTTCGTCCTGATCAAAAGACCGCGCGCCGCGCACCCCACCGAGGTTGGCGTAACGCTTGCGATCGTCCGTCATGGTGTCGACATCGAAACCCAGCGTCACGCGGTTGGCGTGGCCGAACAGCGCGGTGGAATTGCTGTATTGCGCGCCACCGCCGTAGAAGAAGCGACGAAAGGTCACGGCGCCGCCATCGACCACCGGCAAGGCGCCATCGAAATCGCGCCAGTTGTAATAATTGCGCACCGCGATCTCGTGCACGCCCATGTTCTTGTGCCACGACAGTCCGACTTTCTCTTCCTGCACTGCTTCGCCGGCATGCAGATCACGATTGCGCTGGCGCGCGCCGCGTCGACCGAGGGCCGCGAGATCGGCGCTGGACAGGCCGCCCGGGTCATTGGCGGTCGGCGCATTGGCGCCACGCACGATGAGCTGGCCGACCGAACCATCGGCAAAGGTATAGGCGAGCTTGGTGTTGACGATGCCCTGGCGGGTTTCGGAATGGGAGCGATAACCGTCGTAATCGAGGTAGGAGCCGTTGACGAAGTAATTGAGCGCGCCGGCCTGACCGCCGCCCTTCAACATCACACGATCCTGGCCGTACTGCCCGACCACCGTGCCCGCTTCGACAAAGGGCGTGACGGGTCCGGACTGGGTGCGGATATTGATCACGCCGCCGGCCGACGAGCCATATAAGGCCGCCGCCGGACCACGCAGCACTTCGACGCGATCGACGTTGCTCAGATCGAGGTCGTCCAGCGAGGTCTGCCCGTCGGCCACCGTCGAGGGCAGCCCGTCGACGTAGACCTTGATGCCGCGTATGCCGAAGTTCGAACGCGCGCCGAAACCGCGAATGGAAATGCGCAAATCCTGCGCCGAGTTGTATCGGCCCGAAAAATACATGCCCGGCACGCGTAACATCGATTCATCGAGACCGAGCATCTGGCGACGTTGCACGTCATCGGCCTCGACGGTACTGACCGAGAACGGCAAGCTCAGGATGTCCCGTTCGACGCGCGTCGCGGTGACGGTCATTTCCTCCAGGGCGTGGGCGCTGTGGCTCGAGCACAACGCGCCGATCACTGCCGGCAGCAGCCGCAGGGCTACGCGTCGCCGCGTCGTCGAAAGATGCATATTCAATACGTGATCCCCGTAAGCATCGGCGGACAGATGGCCCGCCAGTCTAGAAATACTGGTTGGTCAAGGCAGTGCTTTGACATGGGTCATCCCTGACCGTTCGCGATCTCAGTCCAGGCCAGCGCGTTGGCGCGCCTCCAACAAGGCCGTGGCGGCGACGCGGAATTCCGCCTCGCTGTCGTAGCGTCCGGTGTGATTGATACCGGTCACGCCCACCGTCGAAAGCGCGATCAACTGGGCGGCGGCGTGGTCCGGTGAATCGAGATCGAGTTGCAGCAGGGGCACGACCTCGGGCGGCGGCTTGCCGGCGTCGGTCATGGCGGCGGTGAGCGCGGCTATCGGCCCGCGCAGCTTCTCGACATCGCCTGTCATCGGCATCCAGCCATCGCCATACCGCACCACGCGACGCAGCACATGATCGCCGTTACCGCCGACCAGAATGGGCGGACGCGCCGGGCGCGGGCTGAAGATGAAATCCTGGCCATGCAGGGTGACGACATCGTTGGCAAAGCATTCGTGCAGAAAGGCCAGGGTGTCGTCGGTGATGCGCCCGCGATGTTCGCGCGCCACGCCGGTGGCTTTGAATTCGGCGGCCATCCAGCCGGCGCCGACGCCGAGGCTCAAGCGGCCACCCGACAATTCCTGTATCGAGGCCACCCATTTGGCCGTCGGCAGTGCGGCGCGATAGGGCAACACCAGCACCGACACGCCGAGACCGATGCGGGTCGTGACGCCGGCGGCAAAGGCCAGGGTCGCCAGCGGGTCCACATAACGCCCGCCCGAACCTTCAGCGTCATCGGGCGGGATGGCGATGTGGTCGATGGTCCACAGCGCATCGAGCCCCAGTTCCTCGGCCGCCCGTGCGCAGCCCGCGATGGTCGCGGCGGTCGAGGACGGTCCGGAATTGCGTAACAACATGCCGAGTTTCATGGGCGGTGGTCCTCGCGGCGTGAGATGGCGCGCATTAAAACACGGGGTCCCTGTCGGTGCGAATTCATTCGCACATCGAAACCACGCCGTGAACGCCCAAGCTCGTTGCGAATGGGCGAATGAATTCGCACCTACAGATCGAATGCCTTGTCGATTCTGTCGAAGCGCCGACGGATGAATTCGCGCGATTCCTCATGGGTGACGATATAGAGTTCGTTGTTCTTGATGGCCTTGACCACCTTGGCGGCGACACCCTGCACCGGCAGCACACGTCCGCGCATCTTCTCGGCCTGTTCGTCGGAGACATCGAGATCGCGCTCGGGACCGCCGTATTCCGTCGGTCGATTACGTGCCGAGTCGTTGATATTGGTATCGACCACCATCGGACACAGCACCGAGGAACCGATGTCGTGTTCGCGCAGATCCTTGGCCAGACATTCCGACAGCGCGACCACGGCATATTTCGCCACGCAGTACACCGACAAACCCTGGTTCGCGACCAGTCCGGCGAAGGACGCGGTGTTGACGATATGGCCGCCCTGTTTCTGTTCGATGATGCGCGGCAGAAATGCTTCGACGCCGTGAATGGGGCCCCACAGATCGACCTTCATGATCCATTCCCAGTCGGCGTGGCTCATCTCCTGCACCGGACCGAACACCGCGACGCCGGCATTGTTGAACACCACGTGCGCGGCGCCGAAATGCTGGAAGGTGGTATCGGCGAGTTTCTGCACCTGGGCCAGTTCGCCGACATCGGTCTTCACGCCGATGACTTCGGCGCCGCTCGCGCTCAATTGATGGGCGGCGCTGTCCAGCGCACCTTGTTCGATGTCAGCCAGCACCAGCCGCATGCCTTCCTTCGCCAGTTCCCTGGCGGTCGCGAAACCGATACCGCTTGCGCCGCCGGTGATGACGGCGACCTTGCCTGCCAGATCTTTCATGACTTCCCCCATTGGTAATAACCGAATGCCGTCCAACCGCCGTCGATGACCAGCACTTCGCCGGTCACGAACGCCGCGTCTTCACTGGCCAGATACACCACCGCGCGCGCTATCTCGCGTGCCGTGCCCAGCCGCCGCATGGGCGTGCGCCGCTCCAGATCGCGCAGCGTGAGTTTGCCCTCATGGGCGAGATCGTCGACCAAGTCGGTCTGCACGTAACCCGGCGCCACACAGTTCACTCGGATGCCGAGTCGCGCCCATTCAATCGCCATCACGCGTGTCATCTGATCGGTCGCGGCCTTGGAGGCGCAATAACCGAGCGTGGCGGGAAAGGCGTTGCGCCCGAGGATCGAACCGATGTTGACGATGACGCCACCGCCGATGTCCTTCATCTGCCGTGCCGCCGCTTGCGAACAGAGGAAGATGGACTTGGCATTGATGTCCATCTGTTGATCCCAGTTCTCCTCGGTCATCTCCAGCGTCGCCATCGGGCGCGACAGACCAGCGTTGTTGACCATGATCTGCACCGGCCCGAGATCGGCCTGCACTTGCGCGAAAGTCGCGGTCACTTCGGCGCTGTTCTCGACGTGGCAGCCATAGGCGCGTGCCCTGCCGCCGCTCGCGACGATCTCCTCGACCACGCCGTTGGCATTCGCGGCGCGGGTGGCGAGACAGGCGACGGTGGCACCTTCGGCGGCCAGTTCCAGCGCGATGGCCTTGCCCAGCCCACGGCTGGCGCCGGTCACGATCGCGAGTTTGTCGGTGAATTGGCCCATGCCCTGGCTGCTCCCCATGAAGTCGGAATTCCTAGCGTGTGTGCGTGCCTGCAACGGCGCGTCGTCGCAGCAACAGCGTGGCCGCAATCGCGCCGATGATAGCGACCAGCGCCAACAGGATGAAGTAGTGCTGATGCCCCGCCGCGCCCGGCGCGGCGTCGAGCAGACGACCGGCGATTGCCGCGAAGAAAATATCCGGCGTGTATCCGACCAGGGACACCAGGCCGACCGCCGCGCCCGTCAGCCGCGCCGGCACCGCCGCTTCTTCCAGCAAGGCGAAATACACGCCGCGCAGTGCGAATACCGCCGCGCAACTGACGAACAGATTGCCGTAGATGAGCCAGCGCATGCCGGACTCGATGGACATCACACCGAGCAGGCCGTAGACCACGGCAAGTGTCGCGAACAACAGCACCACGCTGCGCGCGATGCCGATGCGATCGGCGACAAGTCCCGCACCCAAGGCCGCCAGCGGACGAATGTACGCACTGGCCGCGCCGATACCGGCGGCGTGGGTTTCGCTGAAGCCCAGCACTTGATGGGCGTACAACGCGTAATTGTCGAGACCCTTGTAGCCGCAATAGGCGGCGACCACCACCAGCGCCTGCAACCACACCGCCGGCAGGCGCAGCACTTCCAGCATCTGCGCGCCGTCGAGGCGCGGCCGCGCATCCCGATGACGCGCGTCGCGCGGCACCCAGCACCACACCAGCAGCGCGGCCAAGGTCGTGGCGAGGGTGTAGTAGACAATCACCGCGCGCATCGCCACGCGGCGCGCGTCCGCGCCGAGCGAGGCATCGAGGTCCGCGCCGGCGAAATGGCTGAAGCAGCCCACCGCCAAGGTGGCGAAGGCCGCCGCCGCGAGACCGCGTCCGCCGTCGAGAATGCCGAAGGCGCGGCCCTGGGCATTGGCGCCGCCCCATTCGCGCGTGGCGCGAATCATTGCCGCCCAGAACAGCAGGATGGTGGTCACCCCCCAATAGCCGTACAGCACGGCGAGACCGGCCGGCCCGGGCAGAGTGGCGAGATAGAGGCCACCGCTGGCGGTCGCAAGCAGCGAGATGCACAGCAGGCCGCGCGCCGGCAGGCGATCAGCGAGCGCGCCGCCGGGAAAATAGGCCAGCATCGCGGTCACGCCATAGACCGCGAAGATGTCACCCAAGGCCGTGTTCGACAGTTCTAAGCTCGCGAGCAGGCTGGCGCGGAAATAACGCGGCACGTGGAAGGGCAGGGCGAATATCATCTCGCCCGCCACCACCAGCGCGAACATGGCAAGAAAGCGCGCGCGCGCGGTGCTGGCATCGGACATGCCGCGACGATAAACGCTTTGCCGTGCGCCTGCCAATCAGCGCGCGCAAGCGCAAAAAGAAACCCGCCGCAGCGGGTTTCTTCGAACTCAGCGGCCCGACGCCGCTCAGTGGCGGGCCGCCGTCCTGCGTCGCAGACCGAGGGCGACCAGTGCGCCACCCATCATCAGCACGCTCGCCGGCAGCGGCACTGGCGCGACATCGCTGCCGAGGCCGGCGTCATAGCCGCGCCAGGCGCCATTGGCGTCGTCCAGTACGAAGAAGCGGCCATTGGCGTAGCTGAAGCTGAAATAGCTGTCGAAGCGGGTGCCGGCGTCGACCAGGGTGGCCGAGTCGACACGCTGACCGCTGTAGTCCCAGGCACTGACGATGCCGGCGCTGTAGGTGAACAGATGATCGCCGACAGCGGCGATGCCGCGATTGGCCGGGTATCCGCCTTCGTCGTTCTGCGAGCCGAAGCCGGCCAGCGCGAACGTCGACAGCGCCTGACCATTCCCATCCCACAGGCTGACCAGACCATCGGCCATCGCCACGAACTGACCATTCCTGTTCAGAACCACCGCCGATTGCTCGTCGAGCGGATTGCCACTCAAGGTCAACTGCGCGCTGAAACTGCCCGGGCTGGTTTGTTTGTAGATGGTGGAGTCGTCGTACTGACGGGCGAATATTTCGTGGCCGCCATTGGTGAATACCGAGCGCAGGTCGAGACCCGGCGAGTAGGTGTCGATGAGGCTGCCGTCGGCGGCGAACTGCGCGACGCGCGGCCCGGAGTTGCTGCCACCCGAGGCCGAGAAATAGCTCGTGCCATCGAAGCTGATAGTCATGCGCGTCTGTTCGAGCGCGGACGCGTCGCTGAACACGACGTCGGCGGTGTAGCTCGAGACAGCAAATACCGGTGCGGCCTCGGCAGCCTGCATCGCGGTGCCGGACAACAGCAGCACGGCGCCCAGCAGCGAGGGTGTGAACGGGCGGATTTCCATGGTCGATTCCTTGAACGTAATGGAGGCATGCCAGCGGATGGGGCGTTCATCGCACGTGGCGTCGAGGCGCAATCTTGCGCGAATGACGCGGGCCGGTCGCGGCCGAATTGGCAGTTTGGAATCTGTTGACAGAAGTTAACCAAGCCACGCTGCCTGACCTGCATCAAGCACGCGCCCCGGCCCGCGGACGCGAGGCGTGCAGGGCATTGGCGTGGTCGGCTATTCTTGCGCCCTTACCGTGGTTCGTACCCCTCACCTCCAAACTGGAAGCCCCTAGCCATGCACACCGCCATCTCCCAGGACGCCGGCGCCCTGAAGGCCCAGCTGCTCGCCTTCATGGACAAATACGTTTATCCGAACGAAGAGCATTACCACGAGCAGTTGCGCGCCCTGCCGAACCGCTTTGGCACCGTGCCGTTGATGGAGGAACTCAAGCAGAAGGCGCGTGACGAGGGTCTGTGGAATCTGTTCATGCCCCATGACCACGGCGGGCTCAAGAACGAGGACTACGCGCCCCTGGCGGAAGTCATGGGCCGTGTGGGCTGGTCGGCCGAGGTCTTCAACTGCAATGCGCCCGACACCGGCAACATGGAAGTGTTCATGAAGTACGGCACCGAGGCCCAGAAGAAGCGGTGGCTGGAGCCGCTGCTGGCTGGCGAGATTCGCTCGGCCTACGCCATGACCGAGCCCGAGGTTGCGTCCTCCGACGCCACCAACGTGCAGACCTCGATCAAGCGCGACGGCGATCACTACGTCATCAATGGCCGCAAGTGGTTCATCACCAACGCCATGTACGAGCGCACCAAGATCATCATCGTGATGGGCAAATCCGATCCGGACAATCCCAACCGCCACATCCAGCAGAGTCAGGTGCTGGTGCCGAAAGGCACCCCCGGTGTGAAGCTGGTGCGTCCGCTCACCACCTTCGGTTATGACGATGCGCCCCAGGGCCACGCCGAAGTGCTGTTCGAGAATGTGCGGGTGCCGGCGGAGAACATTCTGCTCGGCGAAGGCCGCGGTTTCGAAATCGCCCAGGGCCGCCTCGGGCCGGGCCGCATCCATCATTGCATGCGGCTCATCGGCGCCGCCCAGCGCGCGCTCGAGTTCGCCTGCAAGCGTGCGGTGTCCCGCACCACGTTCGGCAAGAAGCTCGCCGAGCATCAGTCGATACGTGAAGACATCGCCAAGTGCTTCTGCGAAATCGAACAGGCGCGGCTGCTGACGCTCGCCACCGCACGCAAGATGGACCAGGTGGGTGCCAAGGACGCGCGCGACATGATTGCCGCCGCCAAGATCACGGTGCCGCTGATGGCCCAGACCGTCATCGACCGCTGCATGCAGATACACGGTGCCGGCGGCTTCACCGCCGACTACTTCATGGCCGAAGCGTTCAGCTACGCACGCTGGTGCCGTCAGGCCGATGGTCCGGACCAGGTGCACATGATGGCGCTCGGCAAGCAGATCATTGGGGAATACGCCGGCTGACGCCACCCTTCATCGCCCTTCCTGCTCCCTTGCCCATGGCGGGAGAGCAGGAAAGCGGCGAGCGACGGCGCGCCGCTCAGGTGTGACCGTGCGTGCCTGAGCCGCGCCGATAGAGGCGCGGGCTCAGGCTGAAATGCCGCTTGAACAAGCGCTCGAAGCTGGACAAATCGTTGAAGCCACTCTCGAGCGCAATGTCGGACACGCTCTCACGCGTGGTCTGCAAGCGCACCGCCGCGCGCTCCAGGCGACATCGCAGCAGATACTGGCGCGGACTCATGCCGACGACCTGCGCAAACACACGCAGGAAGTGGTAAGGACTCATCGCCGCCTCATTCGCAAGCAGGGCGAGTCGCCCGTCCTCCTGCGGCGCGGCTTGCATACGATGCAAGGCCGCCGCGATGCGCCGTTCATCGCGCGCGCTCGGCCTGCGGCCGCTGCCATCGCTGTCGACCTGCGCGTCGTAGACGCGACCGGCCAGTTCCACCGCCAACTCCTCCAGCGCCAGGCCATCGGCCATACGGCGCGCCGTTTCCAGGCGCGCGAAGAGCGGCAGCCAGTGCTGGGAAGGGGCGAGTCGCGGGGCTTTGAAGCGCAGACTGCGCGCACCTTTCACACCGCTTGCCACCGATGCCAGAAAATCCGGTGCGAAATGAAACGACAGACAGCGATCGCCGCAGGTGTGATCGTGGCTGCATTCGAAACTCTGACCGGCTTCGCCAAGCAGCAGCGCGCCCGGCGCCATCAAGGCCGAGCCGAGGGCGTTGCGATAGCGGAAGGAGCCGTCCACCACCGCGGCGATACAACTGTACTGGTGCTGCTCTTCAAACGGCCGGTCGCGCGGACCGGCGCTGCAAAGGATGTCGTCGACATACCAGCCGGCACCGCTGGCGAGCTGTGTTGAATGAAACGTCATGATCCAAGAATAGCAATATTTCCCAAGTTCGCCGCCGGCGGAAATACGACCATGCACGCCTCGCAACATGAGGGGAAAGCCCATGATGAATTTGTTTACCACGGCGCTCGCGAGCG